>ERZ1026866.204-NODE-204-length-40364-cov-32.261034_pt1 | contig 40364 bp, 35 predicted proteins | sample MGYA00380163_ERZ1026866 | MGnify/ENA primary metagenome ERZ1026866 (study PRJEB33269, sample SAMEA4719799) | human gut metagenome | biome: human-associated habitat; feature: organic feature; material: feces | place: Cameroon | collected 2013-10 ...
CTACAAATATTGAAAAGTGTTTATTTTTGGAATTATTATGAAAAGACTATTTTTTTATATAATATTATTAATATATTCTACAGCATTATTTGGTTTTAGAGATATTGAGAGAGAGGATTCTTTCAGTTCTTCTAAATTCAATGATTGGCTTTTGATTGCTACTTTTAATTCAGACAATGTTCCTTCTTTTAAGTTTGTAAGCAAGCATGATGATAAAGAGTGGGAGAGTTTAGATTCTGCTAAAAATGAATATTATTACAAAGGCGATAATAGTAAGGCTGGAATATTTGCTATATACAATATGAAGTATTATCAATATAGAGGATATAATCCGCTTTATACAAAACAATTAAACAGTAAATATTCTAATATGCTTAAACGTTTTTATTTTTATAGATTTAGCGGTAAGGGTGCTGGATTAATTGCTCTAGATAATTCACTTGTAGCAGTTGATACTTATTCAAAATATGTTTATATATATGGCATGCCTATAAGAGAAAAGGTTACTTTTGGTGTTGATGTGCCTTTAGAGTGGGGGGCAGCTGATACTAATATGGCTAGCGGAAAAGATTTTATGCCTTTTTATATGTATGACCCTGTAGGACATGTTAATGAAGACGGCAGTGTTGTGCTTTATGACCAATACAAAGAATCTTTTTTAGATAAAGAAAAACGCTATAAACCTGTATTTAATAACAAATCTATATACAGATAATTGACATTATTTTTAAAATATATCATAATATTTATAATTATGAATAATTTTGATGAAAAGCCTATATTAGATTATATAAAAAAATATCTTCCATTTAGAGAAGAGCATATACTTTCAACGAGAGATTTATCTATAAAACTTGCAAAGCATTATAATGTTGATGTTAATAAGGCATCTATTGCAGCATTATGTCATGATTTAGGTAAAAGATATAAAGAAGAAGAAATGAGAAAAATCTTATTAGAGCATGATAAGAAAGAATACCCTAAACATATTACTTCTGCTTTACTTCATGCTAGAGTAAGTGCAATAATAACAATAGAAGAGTTTCATATAATAGATAATGATATAATATCTGCCATAGAAAGTCACACAGTGGGGCATGCTAATATGAGTATGCTTGAAAAGATTATATATGCATCCGATTATCTTGAACCTACTCGTAAATTGGAAACTGCTGATAAATTAAGAGAAGAGATTTTTATTAATTTTGATGAAGCATTTTTAAAAGTGGTATTAGAGTCAATATATTTTGTACTTTCAAAAAAACAGTATTTATCTGATAAAACCATAGAGCTGTATAATTCATTAGTGATTAAATAATAAAGGTATTTATGAAAAGAGCGTATATAATATTTGTAGCAGATTCAAAAGAATATAGAACTAAAAAAATCAATATAGACAATATTTTAACAGAGCTCTCCATGCTATGCGATACTGCGGGCTATGAGGTAGCTGATAGATTTTCTTTTATACAGCAGAAAATAGTGGCTGGTACTTATATAGGAACTGGTAAACTTGAATCTTTAAAAGAGAGTGCTATAGCCGACAATGTAGAATATTTTGTTTTTGATAATGAGCTTAGCGGTTCTCAAGTTAATTCAATAGAAGAAGGCTCTAATATAAAAGCATTAACTAGAACAGAGATTATATTGGAGATATTTGCAATGCGTGCCAAAACACTTACTGCTAGAATGCAAGTAGAGTTAGCATTTTTGGAGTTTGAATATCCAAGATTAAAGGGTAAGAGAAGCAATTTAAGCCAAGTGAGAGGTGTAATAGGTTTAAGAGGAGGAGCTGGAGAAAAGCAACTCGAGTACGACAGAAGAAGAGCAAGAGAGAGGATACATAAACTTAAAACTCAATTAAGCAAAGTAGAAAAATCTGCAAGCACTGGAAGAAAGGGAAGAGGCTCTACTTTTAGAATAGCAATTGTAGGTTATACAAATGCTGGAAAAAGCACTTTATTTAATCTTTTATGTAAAGAAGACACCTATGTAGAAGACAAACTTTTTGCCACATTAGACACTCATACAAGAAAACTTTATCTATCTGATGATGCACCTGTTGAGGCTATCATTAGCGATACTGTTGGTTTTATAGATAGGCTTCCGCATACTTTAATAGCTTCTTTTAAGTCTACATTATCCGAAGTGGTAGAGGCTGATTTACTTTTGCATTTGGTTGATTCTACAGATGAATATATTGAAGAGAAACTTATTAATGTTGAAGCTACAATAAAAGAGATAGAAGCTTCAAATATAAAGCGTATAATGGTATTTAACAAAGTTGATAGTTTGGAAGAAAATCAAAAAAACAAAATACTTACAATGTATGATGATGCAATTTTTATCAGTGCCAAAAACAATATAAACATAGATTTATTGAGAGAAAAAATATTAAAAATAATTTTGGAGTCTTTTAATAACGGTTGATAATTTATATTTTTAGTATATACTGAAATGACTATATTTTATCAATTTTAATTTTTAATAAATATGATTATGATTTATTGATGATATAAAATATTATTGAAAATTATTAAGTTTTGTTTGAAATATATAAAATAATGTATATTTTTTAGCTAAAAAATAGCCTTTTTGGTTCTTTGTGGCAACAAAAGAACTGGGGGGGCGGGGGCTAGTCCCCGCGAATAATAAAAAAAGAAATTTTTCAATATATCATTAATACAAATTTTTTAAGGGAAATATATTATGCGTTTATCTAAATTATTTATGCCAACACTAAAAGAAGCTCCAAGTGATGCTATAATAGCTTCTAATAAATTAATGATAAGAGCAGCACTTGCAAGAAAAATATCTAATGGGCTTTATTCTTATTTGCCTTTGGGTGTGAGGGTATTAAATAAAATATCTAACATAATACGCGAAGAAATGGATGCAATAGGTTCTAATGAATGCATAATGCCTATACTTGTTTCAAAAGAATTATTAACTCCTTCTGGAAGATGGGAGAGATTTAAAAAAGAATTATTTAGACTAAAAGATAGAAATGATGTTGATATGGCAATGGGTCCTACTCATGAAGAAGCTTTCACTATTACAGCTCAAAATGAAATACAGTCTTATAAAGATTTGCCTGTTACATTATATCAAATACATACAAAATTTAGAGATGAGATTCGTCCAAGATTTGGTGTTATTCGCTCTAAAGAGTTTACAATGAAAGATGCTTATTCATTTCATATCACTAAAGAGTGTCTTGACAAGACTTATAATGATATGAGCGGTGCTTATACAAAAATATTTAAGAGAATGGGGCTTGATACAGTAAGCGTAAAGGCTGACAGCGGAGCAATGGGCGGTGAAGGAAGCGAAGAGTTTATGGTGTTAAGTGAAGTAGGGGAAGAGACTATTATTTTCTGCTCAAAATGTAATTATAGGGCTAATGTTGAAAAGGCTAATGTAATGGAAGATGAAGAGGCTAAATCTTATACTGATAAAGCATTAGAAGAAGTGTATACTCCAGATATAAAAACTATTGAAGATTTAGAGAAATTCTTTAATACTTCTTCAAAGAATTTTATTAAAAGCATAATATACAAAACAGAAGAAGATGAAGTAATATTAGTTGCTATTAGAGGCGATTTAGAGATAAACGAAACAAAACTTTCAAATGCTTTAGGCGGACTTGATATAGAACTTGCTTCTGAGGATATTATAAAAGAAGTTACAGGGGCTAGAGTTGGTTTTGCTTCTCCTGTTGGATTAAAGAAAAAGATAAGAATATTTGCAGATAAGTCTATAAAAACAGTAGCTGATGCAATAATTGGCGGAAACAAAGACGACACTCATATAAAAAATGTTAATATAAACAGAGATTTTAATGTAGATGTATGGGGTGATTTTAGAGTTGCCAAAGAGGGAGATAGATGTCCTGAATGCGGAGAGAAACTTTATCAGAAAAAAGGCTTAGAGCTTGGACATATATTTAAGCTTGGTGATAAATATACTCAGGCATTTAATTTCACTGTATTAGATGAAAACAATAAAGCAATTACTCCTATAATGGGTTGTTATGGTATTGGAGTTAATAGGGCTTTGGCTTCTGTAATAGAGCAGAATTATGATGACAAGGGTATAATATTTCCTATAAGTGTTGCTCCTTATGAGGCTATAGTTGTTGCTATTGATAAAGAAACTGAAGAGTCATTCAAAAAAGCAGAAGAGATATATAAGGCTTTAAGTGCTATTGGTGTTGAAACTATGTTTGATGACAGAAAAGAGAGACTTGGTGTTAAACTTAATGACTGCGATTTGATTGGTGTGCCTATGAGAATAATAGTAGGTAAAAAATCTCTTGAACGTGGTGTTGTTGAGTTTAAGTTAAGAAGAGATTTAGAGAGTGTTGAAGTTAAGCTTGAAGATATAGTTGAATATGTGAAAGCAAAAAAGAAAGAATTATTTGATGAAATAAACTCTAAATTATAATAAAATATTTTTAGTATGATAGAGCTTATAAATAGTATTGATGATAATATAATAGAATCTATTTTTTTTATATCATCAAAAAGCGAATATATTACTTTATCTAAAAATTATATAAAAGAGTATATAGAAGATAAAAATCATAAAGTAGTTATAATAAAAGATGATGAAAATATAGTAGGCTTTATCATATATTTTTTGCTTTCTCCAGAAATAGATATTTTATTTATAGCTACATATCCCCACAATAAAGGTTATGGCAATAAATTATTATCATATTTGTTTGATGATGCTGAAAATAATAATGTAGATAGTATAAAATTAGATTTGCATGAAAATAATATTAATGCAAAAGAGTTTTATACCAAAAATGGCTTTCAATCTATAGGTGTTAGAAAAAAATATTATAACAACAAATATAGTGCTTTAATTTTAGAGAAAAAACTATAAAACAAATTAATAGAATTTCTTAAATGCCAAGAAACAAAGTCCGGCAAATATAATATTAGGCATCCAAGCAGCTATAAATGGATTCATGTTTCCTCCATCTCCCATAGAACGAAACATCATAAGTATAGAATAATATACTAAAGCAACCATTATAACCATTACTAAACTTACTACCAATACACTTTGAGTAGAAAATTTTGAAAATAATGAAGCAAGCAAAACAATAATAAAGCCAGAGAAACAATATGATATTCTATAGTGAAAATCTGTTTCAAGGTTATTAGTATTTAAATTTACTTCTTTTCTTAATTTAATCCAATGCATCTCTTCAGTTAAACTCATAGAATCTAATAAAGGTCTATTCATAAAATGTTCAGGTCTTTCAAGTACATCAAGCGGATAGTTGGTTATTTCTTTTACAGATATGTTTTTTTCATCGCTAAATTCTGCTAATATACCATTTTCAACATACCATCTTCTTTCATTATCATTCCATCTTACACTTGGTGATGATATTCTCATATCTATAGCACCATCTTTTTTTAATTTTACAATAACAGTATTTGTAAGATAGTTTTCATTAAAATTAAAGTTTTCTATAAAATATATATAATCATTAGCTCCAAATATATTTAATGCTCCAGTATATTCAGCTTTTTTATGTCCTCTCCCTAAATCATTAGCCTCAAAAGATATTTTATTCATAGGTGCAGCCACAAATTGCCAAAATCCAATAAGCCCCAAACATAATACTATTACTATAACAAATATTGGCGAAGAAAACTTAAATAAACTTATACCAGAGTTTTGTACAGCCAACATTTCTTTGTTTTTTACAAAAGTTCCAAGCACATAAGTAGAAGAAAACATTAAAGCTATTGGAAATAAATAATACAAGTTATGCGGTGTTCTTGCCAAGTGATATATGATAAAATATCTCATATTTTCTGGATGTTCAGTATAATAAGATAATTTACTGCTTAAGTCTGCTATAGTTACTAATATAACAAATAATATTAGCGAACCTACAAACATAGATAAAAATTCTTTTAATAAATACGAGTTAAGTTTTTTCATTTAATTAAATTAGTCCACATTTATTCCATAGTTTTCATTCAAATAAGTTAATTCTTCACTTATACGTGTATGCAATTCTTTTATTTTTTCTAATAATGCAGAAGGTTTTGACTTACTGCTTTTACCAGAACCGAATATCTTACTAATTTTTCTTTTAGCCTGCACTAATGTTCTAGCTTTAACATTAGGGTCTGGTATAAATTTAGAAGCATCGGTACCAAGTAAAGCCCCCATATAAAGCATTCCTTCATAACCAAAATTATTATCTATATCAGGACCAAAACTTTTTAATTTATCAAAACTTTCTTTACCGTTTTGCATATACTCTATAGCCTCAGTATAAAACTCACTAGCTTTATACTGAAAAAATGGTATTAATTTATCATAATTATCATTAGGATAAACGCTAGCCAAATCTTCTAAAGTCCAACTTAATCTTAGAGATGATAAAGCTTTTTTGAGTGTAGGGGCAGAATCTTTAGTATGATAACGATATCCATCTAATGCCAAAAAATAGCTAGCAGCTCCCGAAATTAAATTCCTATTTTTCTTAAAATCTATATCAGGTCCAAAAAACTCATGCATATATTTAGACCTTTGTTCATAACTATCAAAAGCTTCTTTAATTTTATGACTATCAACCATATTAAAATCTTCTTGAAAAGCAGCATATAAACAATGCGGACAAACAGCTACAACATATATAAGAGGGTATACTGCTCCATATTTTTTGCTTTTCTCATAAGTTCTTCTTAAATCATCTCTTAAATTACCAGCAATTAATCTTCCCCCTCCAGTAAGAAGCATTTCATGATAGAACTCTTTGTTACATACAGGGCAAGTTCTTGGGTTTTTTTCAAAGTATGATATTTTTAATTCTTCAGCCATAAAAAATCCTATTTATATAACTTTATAAACGATACAAATGTTAAATTAATTATCGGTTTATTTTTATTTTTCAATATCACTTATATTGAGTTTGCTTATTCTAAGTTCTTTAAATAGAGTATTATAATATGCTATGTAAAACTCTGGGTATCTTGCTGCATTAATTCTTACTTCACCTGCACTTTTACCAAGTATTGATAAATCTATAGTTTGACCATCTATGTATATGTATTTATTTCCATCTTCTTTTGTATACAATACCACAGGCTGTGATGCATAATCTAAAGTAGAATCGAATGATATAATATTTTGGTCTTCTGTTGCTACTATACCATCTATAAAATTGCCGTCATAGAACTTTTTATACCTTATTTCTTTTGTATTATCTTTAGTATTGTATATGATATTGAATCTATTATGTGCTTCATGTTCTACAGTATATTGATTTACATTGTTTAATATTGGGTTATTATCAAAAAAAGTAAAAGCTGTATTTGTTTTTCTTGAAGCATAAAATAAGTTTCCTGTAGAATATTCTTTCATATATACAGCATATCCGTCATTTTCTGCTACAGGATATACTTTTTCTATTATTTTATTTGTATATACTAAATCTGAAAAGAAATTATCTCTATAAAATCTAGATACAGATAATATGCCTTTACTGTCTATAAAAAACAATATAGGAGAATTAAATGTAGAAACTACTAGTTTTAAATCTATAATTTTTCTGTTGTTTCTTAAATCCATAGCATAATTATTAAATGTACCAGAATTATTATTTGCATACCATATTTTATTATTTTTCAAATATGATATATGCATATTATCAGAATTGCTTGCTATGCTGATTAAGCTTCCTAATTCTCTATTTTTATCCAATATTTCTCTTTTGAAATTTCCATTTTTGCCAAACACATAAACAGGGGCATTTATTTTATCATCATAGTAAGCTATATGCAGATTATTATTTGGGTCTATTAATAATTCGCTAATATAAGGTTCGCTATTTAAAGATGCAACCGACCAAGTTGAAATAGACTCAAAACTGCTTATTCTATAATAATGTTTTGATAATGGCGGAGCATCTTTATTAATATCTCTTTCATACTGAGCATTTATATTTGAGTAGAAAATACTAATAGCGATTAATATTAAAAAGATTTTATTTCTTTTTAGTTTTTTTAATTTTTTCATCTTTTAATTTTATAACAGATTCTATACCTTCTTCTTTTGGTCTTATAAATCTGCACTTAATAACTTTTCCATTTTCATCAAGAACAGCTTTTATATGAGAATAGTAGAATATACAATGTTCTATATAAGCATTATCATCTACAATAGAGCCGTATATGTAGCTTACTCCTTTAATAAGTACATTTTTACCTATGCTAAGCGGGTGTTTATCGCTTCCTGTAACATTAACACCTCTCTCTAATGTAGTATTTTCTCCTATATATACATTTCCTCTTATTTGGTTTCCAGCATATATTTGTACATTGTTAGAAAGCACCATTTTTTGATTATCTAAGCAAGATACTAATGCATTATCTCCTATGTAAGTATGCTCTCCAAGTTCAATATTACCTTCAAGTCTTGCACCATGGTCTATATAAACTCCATAGTTGATTTTTACCCCCTTGCCTACATAAGCACCTTTTCCTATATATATATCAAGAGGCTTTTCATCTTTATCAATTTCTAATATCTGTTCAACTACACTGTCATCAATGAAGAAGTCTTCTCCGTCATATATTGTAATAATGTTTTTTAATTTATTGTAAACATTATTTCTAGCAATAGACTCCATTTCTTTAAGTACAGTTTTATCATTAAAGCCTAAAACAACTCTATTATCTTTTGGCATATATGTAGATATTGATAGATTATTATTAACAAACATCTCTATTAAGTCTGTTAAATAAAGTTCATTTTGAGCATTATTTGCTTTTAATTCTTTTATTAAATTTAAAAGAGGGTCAATTTTAAAACCGTATATACCCGCAACATATTCATGCATGTTGTCTAAAAGCTCATCTTTTCCGTACTCAAATTTTTCATCTTTATAAGCCTTTACTAAATCTTCATCATCTTTAAGAGCAAGTATGTCTTTATATTCTATAACTCCCATTACCTGACCCTTGCTTCCTTCTCTGTATTGGCTTTTTTTATGGTCTTTAGTTAATCCTCTAGTTCTTAATACTCTTCCATAATAGTTGCCGCCTTTAGGTCCGTCATACATAGCAGTCATTAATATCATGTCTGTTTTAGCTTTCATAAACTCATCATGAAACTCTTTCATAGTGTTAGAGTCTATTAGCCCCATATCAGCATATATAACATAACAATATTTAATGTTTTTTAAATCGCTCTTCTCAAGACCTACCTTTACGGCATGTCCAGTTCCTAATTGTTTTTCTTGATAAGCAAAATTAGTATTAGCCTGCTTTCCTACAGCATTAGCTACTTCTAAAGCCTTTATTCCAACAACTATAGTAATATTACTTTTATTTATACCATTTTTTACAGCAAGCCTTACTCTCTCTATACTAGGTACTCCCCAAATAGTATGAAGCATTTTTGATGTTGAACTTCTTATCCTTTTACCATGTCCTGCTGCCAATATTATTACCAAACTATCATTTTTAGAGAATTTAGATGATAATTGCTCTAAGCTTTCTTCTACATTCTTTATATTATTCGCTTCTTCTCTTTTTGTCATAAACTAGCTCCTAATTTTTTTACTTTATTTATTTTTATTTTTATAGATTTGTTCAAATACAGGTTTTTTTATAATTTTGTTATCATTATTATTTATTTTATTGTTATTATCTTTATTTAGCTTATTTTTGTACAATTTTTCTTCATCGAGCTTTTCTTTTGCATTTAAAATATCTTCTAAGCTGTTTCTTTTATAATTATTAGGAAGATATGTATTTTTTGAATCTAAGGATAATTTATTTGTTTTAGAATTACTAAATGTTTCATCATCGTTTAACCATTTCTGCAATACTTTTGCTATAGATTGCGATAGTGTATCTAATTTTTGTTTAGCTCTTATATTTCCGCCGAGGTTTGAATCTTCTTTGAGTATAAACTTATATAATTGCATGGCTTTTATAAAATTTTTACTTTCAAAGTTATAATAGTCAGCAATTTTTTCTATTCCGCCAAAATATGAAGCTGTAAGATAACATCTATACGCTTCTTCTATTTTTCTTTCATTAAAAAGTTCATTACCTTTTCTAATTAAGGCACTTTTAGTTTTATCATCTATACTCATATGAGTAATAATTATATATCAATAATATTAAAGTTCAAGTATAATTTGTAATATAAGAAGATATTATTTATATTCTATATACTTGCTTATTTAGGCTTTTATATTAAAATGCTACTAACAATAATATTGGAGTTTTTTATATATGTTTAATAGTGTTAAGGATAGATTAAAAGAGTTAATAAGAGAACAATATTTAATAATAGACGGTGCCACAGGTACAGAACTTCAAAAGAAAGAAATAAAAAAAGAATATTGGACTTTCAACGGTAATAATATCGAAGGCTGTAACGAGATATTGAATATAACAGCTCCTCATATAATGAAAGAGATACATATAGATTATTTGAATGCTAATGCTAATATAACAAAGACTAATAGTTTTGGGGCTATACCTTGGGTTTTAAGCGAATATGATATTGCTGATAAGGCTTATGAACTAGCAAAACAAGCGGCAGTTATAGCAAATGAGGCTAGAGATGAATATTTAAAAAATCCTAATTCTAAAGGCGATTTGGATAGAGATATTTTTATAGCAGGAAGTTTAGGTCCTGGAGTAAAATTACCTAGTTTGGGGCAGATTGGTTTTGATGAGATGTATAGCGGTTATACTTTAGCTGCAAGAGGTTTAATAGAAGGTGGAGTTGATATAATACTTCTTGAAACGGCACAAGATGTTTTGCAGTTAAAAGCAGCAATATTAGCAGTTAATGATACGGCTAAAAAATTAAATAAAGATATTCCAATAATGGTTTCTGTAACAATAGAAAAAGAAGGCACTATGCTTTTGGGTACAGATATAGAGACAGCATACACAATACTTTCGAATTTGGATATATTTTCTATAGGCATGAACTGCGGTACAGGGCCTGACATGGCAATGCAGCACATAAAAAAACTTTCAGAAATATCATGCCTTCCAATATCAATACATAGTAATGCAGGGCTTCCAGAAAACAGAGATGGAAAAGCATATTATAGCATGACAGCTGAAGAGTTTACTGATATAAATAGTGAGTTTTTTAATTTAAGCGGACTTGCATTTATAGGAGGCTGCTGCGGAACTACTCCTAAACATATAGAGGCATTAGCAAAAAAAGTTAAAGGAGTAAAACCTAAAAAAACAGCATTAGAAAAGCAAAGAGCTTATATAGCTAGTTTATTTAATTCTGTAAGCATTAAGCAAGAGCCAGCACCTTTAATGATAGGTGAGAGAAGCAATGCCACAGGAAGTAAAATATTTAGAGAGCTTATGATAGCAGGAGATATGGACGGAATGCTTGATGTTGGTATAAAGCAAGTTAAGTCTGGAAGTCATGCTATAGATGTTAATGCTGCTTGGGCTGGACGTGATGAAATAGAAGATATTACAAAAATTATTTCTGCTTATGTTAAACAGATTTCTTTACCTTTGGTTATTGATGCGATAAAGCCTGATGTTATAGAAGCAGCTTTAAAAGTATATGGAGGAAAACCAATAATAAACTCTGCCAATATGGAGCAGGGGGAAGAGAAGTTTGATGCTATATGTTCACTTGCAAAAAGATATGGAGCTTCTATTATGCTTCTTACTATAGATGAAAAAGCTATGGCATTAACTTGTGAGGATAAATTAAGAATGTGTGAGCGTATGTATGATAGGGCTGTTAATGTGCATAAAATACTTCCGCATGATATTATATTTGACCCTTTAACATTTACACTTGCAAGCGGTGATGAAAATAGTTTTTTAGCTGGTGTTGAAACTTTGAATGCTATAAAAGAATTATCAAAAAGATATCCTGAAAGCTCTATAAGTTTGGGGGTGTCAAATATTTCTTTTGGACTTAAAGAAGAGGCAAGAAAGGTTATGAACTCTGTGTTTTTGTATGAGGCTATTAATCATGGTCTTAGTGCTGCTATTGTTAATGTGGCTCAAATTCTTCCTATTTCAAAAATAGGTGATAAAGAAATAGAATTAGCAAGAGAATTAATATATAACAAAAACAAAACTAAAGAGCCTCTTATAAATTATATAAATTATTTCTCTGACAAAAAAGAAAAGAAAGAATTAACTGATGAAGAAAAAATAAAAAAGCCTATAAGGGAAGCTATAAGAGATGCTATGCTTGACGGCGAGTGGAAAGATATGCAAAGCTTACTTAATGAAGTTAAAGAAAACAGTGAAGAGTTTGGAGGAGAGAAAAAGTTTGCACAGGCTATAATTGATGAGATACTTCTTCCTACTATGGCAGATATTGGTGTTAAGTTTGGTGAGGGCAGTATACAGCTTCCTTTTGTTTTGGGTTCTGCGGAGGTAATGAAAAAGAGTGTTGATTTTCTTTCTGAGTTTTTAGAGAAAAAGAAACAGGAGAAAACTGCTAAAATAATACTTGGTACTGTTGCGGGCGATGTGCATGATGTGGGTAAGAATTTAGTAGAGATAATAATAAAAAACAATGGATTTGAAACGGTTAATCTTGGAACAAAAGTGCCTATAGAAAAATTTATAGAGGCGTATCATGAGCATAATGCTGACTGCATAGGAATGTCTGGGCTTTTGGTAAAGTCTACTGAAGTGATGAAAGATAATTTAGCGTATATTAGAGATAAGGGCTTAAAAATACCTATACTTTTAGGCGGTGCTGCTTTAACTAAAGACTTTGTTGAAAACACTTGCAAAAAAGTTTATGGAGACAGCGGCAAAATATTTTATTGTAAAGACGGTTTTGATGATATTGTTGCCATAAAAGAGATAATAGCAGACAGAGATAAAGAAAAATAATAATTTAAGAAAGCTAAGCCTAAGCTAACTAATAAGTTTACTATTAGCTTATTAGAAATAAATAAAAAAGTGAGCCGAAGCTAGCTAGTGAGTTTACTCACTAGCTTATTATATGCGAAGGCGAACATAGCAATAATGAGGACTAATATGCCGGAAATAAATCACAAAAATCATGAACATCATATAAATAAACCTCCTTTCTATGGAAGAAAAGTTTTTGAGTTTAATAAGCAAATGGAACAAGAAGCTTTTGATATGATTAATAAAATTAGGCTTTTTAGGGTTGGATTTGGATATTCTGCAAAAAATCAGGATATGGAAAAATATAATAAAATGATTAAAACAAAAGTAGAGCCAAAATATGAGGAGATGAAAAAAAATATTATAGAAAATAATTTGCTTGAGCCTGTAATGATTTATGGATTTTATAAAACTGTTACAGAGAATGATAAACTTTATATATATGATGTTGATTATAATACAAACGAATTAAAAAATGAAAAAATAGAAATTCCTCTAGAGCGTATGGAAAATGAGCCTTACAATTCTATAGTTGATTTTTTTGACAAAGATGAAGATACTATTGGTTTTACACTTGTAAGCCTTGGAGAGAAGTATCATAAATTCTTAAAAAGCTTATATGATAATAATGATTATAAAGAATATTATTTTTATAATGCAATAGGTATACATATTATAGAAAACTATGTTGACATACTTCAAAGCCATATGGATAATTTACTTAACTTAAAAAACAACGGAAAAAGAAAGCATGTAGGATGCAGATATTCTTTTGGTTATAAGGCACTTAGTAATATGTACGGCAACAAGATAATATTTGATAAATTAAAGCCTGAAGAGTTTAATGTAATACTTACAGAAAGTTATATGATGGAGCCTGAACTTAGCACTTGTGCGATAGTATCATTTTGCGAAGATGCTTATTATTTTGCTAATTAATTTTATTTAATATATATTATAATTTTTTAATTATTTGTGAATAGAATTATAATTTATAATGGTATAAAATATAAATATATATTTAAACTAAAAATATAGCCTTTTTGCTTCTTTGCGGGACGCCTCCGGCACTTCCTTCGGTCGCCCTGAAGGACTCCCTTTGGTCGCAAAAGAAGTGAGGTGTGGGGGCAAAAGCCACAACAAAAAACATAAAAATTTTATTGTTCTTTTTCCCGCAGCTCGCGGTGCGGACTTCGTCAAAAGAACCAAAAAGTGTGAGTGTTTTAGATTTTTGGAATATATAAAATAATATCTATATTTTGTTACACGTAAAAATCTAGACTTTATTAAATGCAGTCTTTTTGCTTTAAAAAATAAATTTATAATATTAATTTATCTAAATATTTTTAAGTAAATCTACCACAAACTCGTAATTGTTTAAGCTCATTATATGCATCTTTTTATGTATCTTTAGCATGTCTTCAAAAAGTTTAGATGATAATTCTATTGCTGTTTTTCTCTCTTCTTCTTCTGATTTATCGCTTGCTTTTTTTAATTTGCTTAGCCATTTCTCTGGTATATATGAGCCCGATAATTTGTAGTATATAAAATATGCAGTTTTGTAAGTTAATACAGGGAAAAATCCTGGTACTAATATAGGCTTTTCTTTTAACGGCAATTCATCAATGCATTTCAATAAAAATTCTAATCTCTCAACTTCGTATATTGGCTGAGTAAATATTGCCTTAACTCCAGAATTAGCCTTTTTAGCAAGTCTTACTTTTAAACTGTCATCATTTTTAGCATAACTGTTTATAACGCAAAAAGGATATATTGGCTTTAATGGTTCTTTGAAAGTAAACTCTCCTAAACTTTTTGATTTGTTTAAGTTTTTTATTATATCAATTAATAAATTAGAGTTTCCTTCAAATACACCTTTAGCTTGTTTTTGATTTCCATTAGCTATAGCATCACCTGTAACTGCAAGTATCATTCTTATATCAAAATAATTAGCACCTATTAAATCGTTTTGTAAAGCTATGGAGTTTTTATCACGCATTGTTTGTGTTGCAATGAATGGCTTATTATTGTTTAACTTTTGCTGAAGCTGTATTGCTGCTAATATTGGAGATATTTTTATGTTTGCAAATGGAGAATCGGTTACAACAAAGGCATCTACATAATTTTGTATATTAGAATTATTTATTTTCTTTTCTATATAGCTTAAATCATATTTTGCTTGAGGTGATATCTCTAGAGTAAAACAATACTCATTATTATTTTCTAACTTTTTTATAAAATTTTCTACATTATTGTTCATTTAATATATAATATTCTATAATAGAAAAAAGTCAAACTTAATTGTTATTTGATTGTGTATTTAAATATTTATTTATAAAATATCCAACCCCATCTTCTAAATTGCTTTTTGTAATATATTTGCATTTATTTTTTACATTATCTTCAGCATTTTCCACTGCCACAGACACCCCCGCAAATTCAAGCATCTCCAAATCATTATTATTATCACCAAAAGCCATTATATTATTAGAAGTAATATTATATTTATTAGCCAAATACTCTAATGCCTTAGCCTTAGAAGCATTAGGACTATGCACTTCCAAATAAACAGGTCTTGAAAAAGTGTAATATATTCTCTCTCCAAAAGTCTTATCAATTTCTTTAGCTATCTCTTTTAATAAATTATTTTCTCCTATAAACATAAATTTACTAAAAGAAAAATCATTTATGTTATCGAAACCAATAGTGTAATTATCTATTTTAGCTATTGATACATAGAATTCAACCCATTTTTCATCAAAAAAGCCCATATTCCATCTATCAGCCAAAAAACCTTGATGAAATATATTATATTTTTTTGCTATATTTATAAGTTCTTTTCCTATATTTGCATCAAGATTTTGCTGATATATTATATTTGAAGTCTTATCAGTTATCATAGCTCCATTAAATGATATAAGCTCACTATCAATATCAAGATCATATAAAAATTTAGTAGCTGCCGCAGTAGGTCTTCCTGTTGACAATATTATTTTTATTCCATTTTCAGAAGCTTTTTTTATGATACTTTTATTATACTCACTTATTTGATGATTAGCATTTAATAAAGTACCATCTAAATCGGTAGCTATAAGCTGAATATTATTCAAAGATTATCTCCAATATTTAAGTATTTCTTCTTTAAATTTTCTAGCTTCTTTAGCAGGGTCCTCGGCATCTCTTATGCTTCTTCCTGTAATGAAAGTAAATACATTAATATCTTTAAAAAGTTTTAAAGTATCTATTTCAAGCCCCCCTGTAACAGAAACTTTAAATCCCATTTCAGTTAATTTTTTAATTTTTTCTAAATCACTGTCAGCCCAAGTTTGACCAGCTAAAAGAGCATCACGGCTTTGATGGTATACAGCCTGAGTAATACCAGCTTCCTTCCAAGCCTTAGCATGTTCAAAAGTCCAATCACCATAAAGTTCAACTTGAAGCTCTTTAACCTCTTTTAAAGCAGCTTTCATAGTAGGTATTGTAGCAGAACATATAACAGTCATCCAATCAGCTCCTGCATCAGCACACGTTTTAGCAACTGTACCGCCTGCATCAGCACATTTAGTATCAGCTAATATAATTTTATCAGGGTATAAAGCTCTTAAACATCTTACAGCCTCCATTCCCTCAGCTAAACAAAGAATAGTCCCCGCCTCTATAACATCAACTTCATTTCCAACAGCCTTAGCAGATTTTAAAGCTCCGCTTAAAGTAGTATTATCTAATGCAATTTGCAATAAAGGTATAGCCATAATTTTCTCCTTAAAAAATTAGTGTATCAATTTTGTCCATAATAAGCATTTGCACCATGTTTTCTAAAATAATGCTTATTAAGTAAATATTGCTCTACAGATTTTATTTGAGGATTTATCTGTATAGTTCTATAAGCCATTTTAGCAAGCTCTTCCATAACAACAGCATTATGAACAGCCTCTTTAGCATCTTTACCCCAAGCAAAAGGGCCGTGAGAAGCTATTATAATGCCAGGTATATCCATAGGATTAATATTTCTCTTTTTAAGTGTTTCTATAATAACAAGCCCTGTGTTTTTTTCATATTCTCCTTCAATTTCATCTTTTGTTAAAGGTCTTGCACAAGGTATATCGCCATAAAAATAATCTGCATGAGTTGTACCGAAAGCAGGTATATCTTTTCTAGCTTGTGCCCAGCTTGTAGCATAACTTGAATGAGTATGCACTATTCCTCCTATTTCAGGAAATGCTTTGTATAATTCTATATGTGTAGCAGTATCAGAAGAAGGTTTATATTTTCCTTCTATTTTTTTTCCTTCCAAGTCTAATATAACCATATCTTCTGCTTTCATTACATCATAATCAACTCCGCTTGGTTTAATTGCAAAAGTTTTAGATTCTCTGTCTAATCCGCTTACATTTCCCCAAGTGTATATCACAAGTTGTTTTTTTACGAGTTCGAGATTTTCTTCAAATACTATTTTTTTTAATTCTTCAAGCATATTTTAACAAAATCCTCCTTCTCTCATTTTTTCTAATACCCATTTTTTCTCTTTAATTACATGTTCTTTAGGATTATCAACCTTTTCAGACCACATCTCTATCATAAAAGTTCCATTGTAATTAAGCTCTTTTAATAATTTAAAGCACTTTACAAAATCTACACAACCCTCACCAAAATGTACTTCTTTAAACTTTCCTTCAAAACCTTCTTTAGGAGCTAAAGTATCTTTAATATGTATAGCAGTAATTTTATGAATTCCTTTTCTTATTTCATCTTCAACATCATTTCCCCAAGCTGTAAGATTTCCTAAATCAGGATATACTGTAAGCCAAGGACTGTTGCAAATTTTATCATATTCTAAAAACTTAGTTATAGAGTTTAAAAAAGGAGTATCCATAATTTCTATAGCAAGCATCACCTGATATTTAGCCGCCATTTCTAATGATTTTTTTAACCCCTCTATAAATAATTGTTTTGTCTCCTTATCACCTTTTTCATAATAAACATCATAACCTGCTAATTGTATGATTCTTATTCCTACATCGCTTGCAAATATAACAGCCTTCTCCATAAGCTCCATAGCTTTTTTTCTAGTTTCAGGATTCTTGCTTCCCATAGGAAATCTTCTGTGTCCGCTGAAACACATAGTAGGTATTTTGATTCCAGTTTCAAATATAGATTTTACTAATTCTTCTCTTTGTTCTTTAGTCCAATCTAATCTTGCAAGCCTCTCATCGGTTTCGTCTATAGATATTTCAACAAAGTCAAAACCTAATTCTTTAGCATCTAATAATCTCTGATGCCATGAAATATTTTTTTCTAAAGCTTTTTCATATATTCCAAACAAATTATTTATAATGCTATCCTCCAATATAATTAAAAAGTGAAGCAAAACAACTCAATATTTTACTTCACTTTCAATTATTTATTATTTGTTTTTTAACTCTTCTAAATATCCAGACTCATTAAGTTTTTGTTTAAACTCAGGTTCAGATAATACGTTTTTTATTCCTATTACTTTAGCACCTTTTTCAACAGCCTCTTTAAACATATCAATAAAGTTTAACGGACAAAATACTAAATCATAATTGATAGCAGTACTTTTACCCTCTGCTAAAGCACAGTGATGCACATTAGCATCATTAATTCCTAATGATTTAAGTGCCTTTTCAGCTGTCATTTTCATCATTAAACTAGTACCAGAACCATTGGCACAAGCAACTAAAACTTTTAACATAATATAAAATCTCCTTAAATTTTAAGCATTAAGTTTTTCTTTCATTTTTTGTTTATATGCTTCATAATCATCAGTGATTAAGAAATATGTATCTTTATTTTTCATATATTGAATCTGAGGTATTGCTATTAATACTATAGCCACTATTGCTATACCAGCATAACCTAAATACTTCATAACAATAGTAAAGCTAGGCCATAATATAGCCCAGTCCCACATACCTAAATAACCGCCGTAAGCAGCAAGTCCTACCCAATAAGCTATGAAAGCAGAACCGAATACTTGACATAAACCAGATATGAAAGGAAGCAGCATAGCAGCTTTAATACCGCCTCTATTATTAGCAAATACAGCTATAGTAGCATTGTCGAAGAATACAGGTATAAATCCAGCTATTATAACAACAGGGCTTTTTAATAAAATCAAAGTAATGATAGCTAAAAATTGTCCTGCAGCTCCAAAAAGAAGTCCCATAGTTACAGCATTTGAAGAACCAAAACCAAAAGTAGCAGCACAGTCAATTCCAGGAACAGCACCAGGAAGAAGTCTTGTAGATATACCTTGGAAAGACTGAGTTAATTCTGTAACGAATGTTCTAACACCTAATTGAAGTATAGCCAAATATACAGCAAAGTTTAATGCAGTAGTTAATGTGTAGAAGAAGAAACTTTGACCTTCTTTCATAAAATTATTAGCTACTAAATAATCTCTGCCCAAAGTTATTAATATAATACCAAAGAATAAAAGCATAAGTATAGATGTAGATACCATATTCTCATTGAAGATAGATAAAAATCCAGGGAATTTTACATCTTCTAATTTTTTTCCTTCGCCTTTACCTTTCATTTTTTCAGCTATAGTAGAAAATATTTTTAAAGCAAATACCTGTTGGTGAGCAACACAAAAACCGCCGCCTTCAGTTAAATCTTGAGTAATTTCTACTGTTAAGTTTGAACCAACAGCCCAATATAATCCTAAAAGCAAACTCATAACTATTAACATAGGTGTGTCGCCTAATTCTGGGAAACAGAAGAATATTAACCAAAAAGCAGTAGCTGCTTGTTGTATCTGTACGTTTCCTGTAGTGAATATAGAACGTATTTTAGTAATTTTTCTGAAAGCTACTAGTACAATATTAAATATAAAAGCAATAAGAAGCAAAAGCATTACTTGAGAGAAAGATTTGCCTATATGCTCCATTGCCGCCTGAACAGCATTTTGTCCATAATAAGGGTCTATAACAGTAGCTTGTAAATTAAATTTATCCTTAAGACCAACAAGTATAGGTCTAAAATTATTAACAAGTCCGCCAGAACCTACAGAAAGTATTAAATAACCAACTGTAGCTTTTAAAAATCCTGCTAAACATTCATACCAAGGCTTTTTCAATAGTATATAACCTATTAATACTATAAAACCAATAAAATATGCAGGCTGTGTGAGGATATTTTGGGCAAAATATGTCCATATCTTCAATAAAATTTCCATAATTGTCTCCTTAGTTTTTATTAATTGAATCTAATATTACAGCATAGAACGGAACGGAATATTTTGCTCATGCTCAAAACAATCATCAAAGCCTCTAGGATGATGATATTGAACTAAATCTTTATCTCTAGGATAAACATATTTTCCGCCAACTTCCCATATAAATGGTTTGAATTTATATTGAAGCCTGTCTTTTTTCATTTGGTATAATACTTCTATTTCTCTAGTATCTGCCATAAAGTTAGTCCATACATCATAGTGTATAGGTATAACAACTTTACATCTCAAAGCCTCTGCCATTCTTAGTACATCAATAGAAGTCATTTTATCTGCTATACCTATAGGATTTTCTCCGTATGAACCTAAAGCAACATCAATATCAAAATCTTTACCATGTTTAGCAAAATAAATAGAATAATGTGAATCTCCGCTATGATATATATTTCCGCCAGGTGTTTTGATAACATAATTAACTGCTTTTGTATCCATTTCTGGAATCGTATTTCTTAAATCATCTGGAGGTGTAGTTACCAAACAAGTTCTATCAAAAGAATCTGTAGCTATTATTTCCACATCTTTAATTTTTATAGAGTCGCCTGGTTTTACAACTATACATCTGTCAGCAGGAATGCCCCATTCAATCCATTTCTCTACAGAATATTTAGGACCTATAAAAGGTATAGGCTCTTTAATATTTTTCATAATAGCAGCAGCCACATTAACATCTATATGGTCATTATGATAATGAGTTGATAATATAGCATCTACTTTTTTTATAGCAAAAGGATCTATAACGAAAGGAGATGCTCTAAGATTAGGCTGAAGTTTTCTTACTCCTGCCATATTAGCCATTTGGTGTCCTGCAACCATATTTTTAGTTTTTTTAGTTCTCTTTCCGTTGCCTGTCCATAAGTCTATGCATATATTAGCATCGCCTGGAGTTTTTACCCATATACCAACACATCCAAGCCACCACATAGCAAATGTATTAGGCTCTACAACTTCCTCTTCTATTTCTTCGTTAAGCCAAGTTCCCCATTCTGGAAAACTATCCAATATCCACTTTTCCCTTGAAATTTCGTCTATTTTAGACATTTTTATTCTCCTTTTTTGTAGTATATATGAAATTATAATAAATCTAATATTTCTGATTCGGTTAAATCTTCTTTGATAATTTTTTCTAATTTTTCATCATCACCTAAAAATTCTGCTAATTCAGCTATAGCATCTTGGTGACCGTCAGCATTTTCTGCTGCTAATGTGAAAAATAAATATATTTTAGATTCTGTTTGATAAAATTCTATGCCGTTTTTTACCTTGAGAAAACTCATCCCTTTCTTTAATACGCCCTCTTCAGGTCTAGAGTGAGGCATAGCTACACCATCTGTAAGAACTATATAAGGACCATATTTATATACATTATCTATTATAGCTTGTACATATCTAGGTTCTATATTATTATTATTAATTAATGATTCAGCACCTATCCTCAAAGCCTCTTCCCAATTTTCTACACTATCAACTATTTTTATATTATTTTTTAGGAATTCTTTAAGCATTATTCTCTCTTTATATTTTATAAGGTATTTTCTATATAGTATAATAAAATTATTTTACTTTGTCAATTTTTACTAAATAATTAATTTAATAATATGTAATTATGATTTTTTATTATTTTTTTAATTATTGTTTATTTATTGATTTATAGTAGAATATATTACATTTAAATAATATTGGTAAATTATATATGACAGATAAAAAAACTAAGCAAGAAGAAAAATATAAGTATTTAACTCAAGCAAATATAGAACCATTAATTGTAAAAATGGCAATTCCTACAATTATTAGTATGCTAACAACATCATTTTATAATATGGCAGATACTTTTTTTGTAAGTAAGATAAACACTCAATCTACTGCGGCAGTTGGAATAGTATTTTCTATGATGGCTATAATACAGGCTATTGGTTTTTTCTTCGGACATGGTTCCGGTAATTATATTTCTATTAAGTTAGGAGCTAAAGATACTCTTGAGGCTTCCAAAATGGCTGCTACTGGTTTTTTGTCTGCTATGATAGTTGGGTTTATTATATTAATATTTGGAATTATTTTTATAAATCCTTTAGCACATATATTAGGCTCTACAAATACAATACTGCCTTATTCAAAAATGTATATGAAGTATATTTTAATAGGTGCACCATATATGACGGCTTCTATAGTGCTTAATAATCAATTAAGACTTCAAGGTAATGCTTTATTTGCGATGATAGGTTTAATAAGCGGAGCTATAATTAATATAATATTAGACCCTATTTTTATTTTTTATTTTGATATGGGAATAAAAGGTGCTGCTATAGGTACTATAATAAGTCAATTTATAAGTTTTTGTGTGTTATTAATTGGTTCAAATGTATGGGGCACTCTTCCTATTAGATTAAAAGATTTTTCTCCTAGTTTAGAAAAGTATAAGGCTATAATTGTTGAGGGGCTTCCTAGTCTTTGCAGACAAAGTATATCAAGTTTTTCAACCGCCTTTTTAAATACATCTGCTTCATTTTTTGGAGATGCTGCAATAGCCGCTATGTCTATAGTAAATAGGGTATCTATGTTTGCCAACTCTGCAATAATAGGTTTTGGTCAAGGTTTTCAGCCTGTATGCGGTTTTAATTATGGGGCAAAAAAATATGATAGAGTTATAAAAGCTTTTTATTTTTGTGTTAAAGTTTCTACTATTGTGCTTATAATATTTGCTTTTATAATTTTTATTAATTCTCATTATATAGTAAATCTATTTAATAAAGAAGATGAGGCATTATTTTCTGTTGCAAATAGAGCTTTACGTTATCAAGCATTAACTCTTCCATTGTGGGGACTTATAACTTTATCTAGCATGATTCTTCAAACTACTAGAAAAACAATAAGAGCTTCAATACTTGCTTTAGCAAAACAAGGTATATTTTTTATACCTATAGTTTATATATTACCAAAGTTTTTAGGATTATTTGGTATAGAAATAGCTCAGCCTTTGGCAGATTTATTTACTTTTATTATATCAATACCTTTAGGTTATAGTATAATAAGAGAAATGAAAATAGAACTAAAAAACAATACAAAAGTAACTTAATTTTTGAAACTTAATAATAATATATTTTGATAGTTTTATTTTATATGATGTAATTGTATATAATGTTTTGACAAATAAACATTATAATGTATAATTTATTAGAATAATAGTTATTTTATGGAATTAAATACATATTATGAGAGAAATATTTTTACGATTAGAAAGTGAGAATGTTGAAAAAAGACTACAAGCCCTTGATGAGTTAGAAAAACAAATATCTACTGCCGATAAGAAAGCTGTTATTAAAGTATTAAAAGAACATATATTAGATTGGGACGAAGAGGTTAGGGCTAAGGTTGCTCATTTATTAAAAATATATATGGAGAAATAATATATGGCGAGAATAATATCTTTTTCTAGTGGGAAAGGTGGAGCTGGAAAAACTTTATGTTCTGTCAATTTTGCTAGTGAATTAGTTTCCAAAGGGTATAAGGTACTAGTTTTTGATATAGATATTAATTGTTCTAATGTTTTTATATTGTTGCAGGTAAAGCCTCAGTCTAAATTACAGCAATATTTTGAGGGAAATATATCTTTAAAAGATTGTATATTGAATAGTCCTTTTAATATAGATGTTATTAGTGCGGGAGTTAATATACAAAAACTTCTTCCATTTGAAAGTGATTTTTATTTGTCAAAGCTTGCTAATGATTTAAAAACTTTATCTGAAGAGTATGATTATGTTATTATAGATTATGCTGCTGGTATAACGCAATCTATGATAAAGTTTTATGAGATTTCTGATGACATTATATTAATTGCTAATCCGGAAATAACTTCTCTTACTGATTTATACAGACTTATAAAAATGATATGTTCTGACAAAATTACAGAAAAGATTTATTTAATTGTAAACAAAGTAAAAAATATAGATTGGGCTGTTAATTTGTATAAAGAGATAAAAAAAGTTGTTGATAAATTTGAACTTAATATAGAACTTAATTTACTTGGACCAATATTATTTGATGAAGAAAAAGTAATGATGTCTATTCAAAAACGCACTCCATTAATAATTCTTTATCCGAGAACACCTATAAAAGGCGGTTTTTCTTTAGCGGTTACTAGGTATTTATATGATATAGGTGAGATGAAAGATGATAATAAAGATAAAACTTTTTCAGACTTCTTTTAATATTCTATTCAATATTAATAAATTATAAAAAATAAATCAAACTAATAATTATAAAAAATCTATTAAAGGGCTTTTATATGTATTTAAGAAAAGTAATAGCACATAGAGGATTTTCTCATGAGTATCCAGAAAACACTATGTTAGCATTTCAAAAAGCAATAGAACTTGGAATAAAATGTATAGAAACAGATGTAACAATATTGAAAGATGGTACGCTTGTATTATTTCATGATTATGAGACTAAAGACCATACAGATTTTGATGGTATTATAAATGATTTAGATTATAATGCTATACAGAATATAGATGCTGGTTCTTGGAAAGATTCGAAATTCAAAAACACTAGAATACCTACTCTAAAAGAGTTAATAGATTTATGTAAAAAAACAAATACAATAGTAAATTTAGAATTGAAAGGTGAAGCTTCAAAAAATGAAAAATATTGGGATAGCATAGTAGAAAATACTGTAAAAACTGTAGCAGACAATAAAGCTGAAGATTTGATATTTTATTCTAGTTTTGAATTTGACATGCTTAGAACACTAAAAAAAATATCAAAAAACTCAAAATTTGGAATACTGCTTTGGGAAGAAACAGCTCATTGGAAAGATATAGCAGATGAATTAAAACCTCAGTCTATGCATTTGTATGACCAAACTATAAATAAAGATTTAGCTAAAAATATTAAAAATGAGGGATATGAGCTTTATATATATACTGTGAATTCTATAGAGCTTGCTAATGAACTTTATTCTATAGGTGTAGATGGCGTTTTTACAGATATGGCTAATATATTTGATAAAAAATTGTATTAAAATTATAAACAAAAAAAGGAGGTAATTTAAGAATAACTTATTTACCTCCTTATTAAAAAATTATAAATGATTATCTATAGTAATAATATCTCATTCTATATGAGTTTAATTGAGTTAATTGTTCATCTGTAAGAACATCTAAAACTGCAACATCTTTTTCTATTCTAAGATAATCAATTTCTTTTTCTAAATCTTTTCTTTGATTTATTAAATCTTTTATTAGGTTTAAGTCTAAATCAATTTTTTCTCTTTCAAGTTTGAATTTATAATCAATGCTTCTTTTTTGATATTCTAAATCATTGATTTTTAATTCATATTCATAAGATATTTTTCCCATTTCTTCAAGCTGTGCATCTGTTAGATATATACCAGCGTTTCTGCAAATTCTGTATATATCACCTCTAGGACCGCCCATAGCCCTTGGCATAGCTCTTTCTCTTGGTCCTGGTGCAGGCGGAACATCACCACCTCTTGGAGCAGGCGGCTGAGCAAATGCCAATGCTGATACTAATGTTAATATAAATGTAGATAATAATAATTTTGATTTCATTTCTAGTAACTCCTGTTTTGTTTTTGTATTATATTAGACGAAGTTATAGTTACTAAAGTTCCCAAGTAATAATTAAAAATGCAATTATTTTTATAAAGTTATATATAAAATGTTGATTTTTTTATATATTAAATTATCATTATTATATAATGAATTATAGTTATTATAATTTATTAAATTTTTTATAGCGGAGTGTATAAATTATGGGAAAATTAGGAAGAGTTTTATGGTTAGTATTTGGAATATTACTTATTATATCAGGTATAGCTACTATATTTAATCCGGCAGAAACAGTATTGTTATTAGCATATATAATAGGCTTTTTAACAATATTCTCTGGAATAAGCACTATATTTTATTTTTTCAGTTTAAGACATTTATCAAGTTCTCTTTTAATTTTAGCAGATGGTATAATAACAACTATATGTGGTATTATAATTATATCTAATCTCACAATCAGCGGTGCATTTATACCATATATGGTTTCGTTTTTTGTAATAGTGAGAGGTGTTATTGCTATATCTTCTTCTATAGAATTAAAAAAAGAAGGCTACAGTAAATGGGGACTATCATTATTTAGCGGAGTATTAACTTTATTAGCTGGAATTGTATTAGCATTCAATCCTATACTTGGTGCTGTTTATGTTAGTGTAGTTATTGGGATTGGTTTAATACTTTATGGTATTGTTACTTTGCAGCTTTGGTTTGCTTATGGCAATTTCTTTAAGGACTAATATAAAATTTTAATATTAAAATATAAATAAAAAAATATTAATTTACTAATTGATAAAAAATAATATTGTTGTATAGTATTACTAATAACAATATTATTTTTTTTATTTTGAGGTAAAAGTATGCCAATATATGATGTAGAAATGATAAGAAAGTTTTATTTAAACTATTCTAATAAAGTTAATAGCATAAAACAAAAATTAAATAGAGCATTGACATTATCAGAAAAGATATTATACGCTCATTTGTATGATGAGAAAACAATAAAAGATTTTAAGAGGGCAGAAGATTATGCAGATTTTCGACCAGATAGAGTGGCAATGCAAGATGCTACAGCACAAATGGCATTACTTCAATTTATGAATGCGGGAAAAACTTCTTCTGCAGTACCTGCAACAATACACTGCGACCATTTAATAGAGGCTTGTAAGGGTGCTGAAGAAGATTTAAAAAATGCACTTAATGTTAATAAAGAAGTTTATAATTTTTTGGAAAGTGTTGCTAAAAAATATGGGCTTGGTTTTTGGGAGGCTGGTTCTGGGATAATACACCAAATAGTTTTAGAAAATTATGCTTTTCCGGGTGGTATGATGGTAGGAACAGACTCTCATACTCCTAATGCAGGCGGTCTTGGAATGCTTGCTATAGGTGTTGGCGGAGCTGATGCTGTTGATGTTATGACAGGAATGGAGTGGGAGCTAAAAATCCCTAATATAATAGGAGTAAAATTAACAGGTTCTCTAAATGGCTGGGCTAGTGCAAAAGATGTGATATTGAAATTGGCAGGAATATTAACAGTTAAAGGCGGCACTAACTCTATTATTGAATATTTTGGAGAGGGAGCTAATAGTTTATCGGCTGCTGGTAAGGCTTCTATTTGTAATATGGGGGCTGAAGTTGGTGCTACTACTTCAATATTTCCTTATGACAATAATATAAAAGAATATTTAATTGCTACAGGACGCGAAGAGATTGCTAAACTTGCTGATGAAAATATAAATAATCTAAAAGCAGATGAAGAAGTATATAATAATCCAGAGAAATATTATAATAAAATAATAGAGATTAATTTATCAGAATTAGAACCATATATAAACGGACCATTTACACCAGATGCAGCATGTACTATAAGCGAGTTTGCTAAAAAGGTTGAAGAAAATAAATATCCTACAGCTATGGAAGTTGGCTTGATAGGTTCTTGTACTAATTCTTCTTATCATGATTTAAGTAAGGCTTCTTCAATAGCTCGTCAGGTAATAGAGAAAAAATTAAAAGTAAAATCAAAAATAATAATTAATCCAGGTTCTGAAGCTTCATATAATGCAGCTTTAATAGATGGTATAATTGACGACTTCAAAAAAATTGGTGCTATTATAATGACTAATGCATGCGGACCTTGTATTGGTCAGTGGAACAGAGAAGAGAAAGACAACACAAGAGCAAACTCAATAGTAACATCTTTTAATAGAAACTTTGCAAAACGTGCTGACGGCAATCCTAATACTCATGCATTCGTTGCCTCTCCTGAAACTGTAATGGCTTTAAGCATAGCAGGAGATTTGAGATTTAATCCTCTTAAAGATAGTTTAATTAACGAAGAAGGAAAAGAAGTTAAACTTGATGAGCCTGTTGGAATAGCTTTTCCAAAAAACGGCCTTAATACAGAAAACAAAAACAGACAAAATGCACCGGATAGCAGCATAGAAATTATAATAGATAAAGAGTCAAAACGTTTACAATTATTAAAACCTTTTGATAAGTTTAATATAAAAGATTTTGAGAATATGCCTCTTCTAATAAAAGTAAAAGGTAAATGTACAACAGACCATATATCAATGGCTGGACCTTGGTTAAAATTTAGAGGGCATTTGGAAAATATTTCAGACAATATGTTAATGGGAGCTGTTAATTTCTTTAATGAAAAAACAAACTCTGTATTTAATCAGTTAAGCAACACTTATGAAGAAGTTTCAAAAACAGCAAAAGAATATAAGCAAAAAAATATTTCTTCTATAGTAGTGGCAGAAGAGAATTATGGAGAAGGCTCAAGCAGAGAGCATGCTGCAATGGAGCCAAGATTTTTGAATGTTAAAGCAGTGCTTGCTAAAAGTTTTGCTAGAATACATGAAACTAATCTTAAAAAACAAGGTATGCTTGCTATAACATTTAAAGATAAAGATGATTATAACAAGATAGAAGAAAAAGATAAAATAAGCATATTGGGTCTTGATGATTTTAGGCCTAAACAAAACTTAACTGTTAAAGCAATTCATCAAAATGGAAGTGAAGAGACTTTTGAAGCGATTCACACATATAATGAAGCACAGATTGAATGGTTTAAAAACGGAGGAGCATTGAATAGTTTAATGAAAAATTAATTTATATAAATTTAAATGTTTGATATTCTTTATAGTATCATAAATAAAATACAGTTCTTTTGGTTCTTTTATACCAATACCGAAGGCACTTCCTACGGTCGTAAAAGAACTGGAGGTGCGGGGGCTAGTCCCCGCAAATAAAAAACAATCAATAATAGGATTTTAATATGAGTAAAATAGAAATGAAAAATGGTAAATTGATAGTACCAAATAAAGTTACAATTCCTTTTATAGAGGGGGACGGAGTAGGGGCTGAAATTACGCCTGCTTCTCAAATGGTTGTAAATGCGGCTGTAAAAAAAGCCTACAACGGCGAGAAGTCTATTGAATGGCTTGAAGTACTTGCAGGAGATAAAGCTCAAAAAGAATTAGGTACTCCTTTACCTGATGATACTATAAACACTTTTAAAGAATATCTTATAGGCATAAAAGGACCTTTAACTACACCTGTTGGTGAAGGTATGCGTTCACTCAATGTGGCACTTCGTCAGACTTTAGACCTTTATGTTTGTTTAAGACCTGTAAGATGGTTTAAGGGTACTTCTTCACCTGTAAAAGAGCCTAATAAAGTTAATATGGTTGTGTTTAGAGAAAACACTGAAGATATATATGCAGGTATAGAATGGAAAACAGGCACAGAAGAGGCAAAAAAATTCTATAACTTCCTAAAAAATGAAATGGGTGTAACTAAAGTAAGATTCCCAGAAACATCATCTTTCGGAGTTAAGCCAGTATCTGAAGAAGGCTCTAAAAGACTCATACGCTCTGCAATAGAATATGCTTTATTAAATAAACTTCCTTCTGTTACTTTGGTTCATAAGGGTAATATAATGAAGTTCACTGAAGGCGGGTTCAAAAAATATGGATACGAACTAGCTAGAAAAGAATTTGCTCATCAAACTTTTACTATGGAAGAATATGCAGAAATAAAAAAAGAGTTTGGAGAGGATAAAGCAAAAGAAAAATTAAAAGAAGCAAAAGAGCAAGGTAAACTCATAATAAAAGATAATATTTGCGATGCCTTCTTACAAAACACATTATTAAAACCGGAAGACTATTCTGTAATAGCAACATTAAACTTAAACGGCGATTATATATCAGACCAATTAGCAGCTATGGTTGGGGGAATAGGAATAGCACCTGGAGGAAATATTAATTATAAAACAGGGCATGCTATTTTTGAAGCGACCCATGGCACAGCACCAGATATAGCAGGAAAAAATAAGGCTAATCCTTGTTCATTAATACTTTCTTCTGTGATGGCATTAGAATATTTGAATATGAATGAGGCTGCAAGTTTAATAATAAATGCATTAGAGAAATCTTTTGAAAGCGGATATGCTACAGAAGATTTGGCTAGCTTTATGGATAATGGCACCGCACTTGGCACAAAAGAGTTTGCAGAAAGAATAGTTTCTATAATGTAATAAAAAATAATATAGGGGTATATTTATGAAAAAAGAATATTTATTGTACAAACTTTATGACCATTCAAGCAAAAGAATAAAAATAGATAGTGAACTTTTTCAGAAATATAATGTAAAAAAAGGTTTAAGAAATGAAGATGGAACAGGGGTGCTTGTTGGGCTTACAAATATTGGAGATGTTGTAGGTTATGATAAAGATGAAAATGGAAATGTATATCCTATAGATGGTAAATTATATTACAGAGGATACAGCATTAATGACATAGCCGAAGATATATTAAAAAATAAACGTTTTGGATATGAAGAAGTTTGTTATTTGCTTCTTTCTGGAAAACTTCCTGATGAAGAGAGACTTCAGTCATTTAGAGAACTTATAGCCGAAAATATGTACTTAGATAAAAAAACAATTATGAATATAATTGATTTGGAAGGACAAAATATCATGAATATTCTTTCAAGAAGTGTACTTGAAATGTATATTCATGACCCTAATCCTGAAGATTTATCATTAGATAATTTAATGCTTCAGTCTATACAATTAATAGCAAGATTTCCTGCCGTTATTGCTTATGCATATAACATGTATAAATACAGTGTTGACCAAAAATATTTAAATATAACATTACCGAAACCAAAATATTCCATAGCAGAAAATTTCTTGTATATGCTTAAGCAAGAATTTACACCTTTAGAAGCTAGAATGCTTGATTTGCTTTTGATACTTCATGCAGAACACGGCGGCGGTAACAACTCTACATTTACAGTACGTGTTACAAGCTCTACAAGAACAGATACTTATTCAAGCATTTCTGCCGGTATTGGTTCTTTAAAAGGTGATTTGCATGGAGGGGCTAATGCTAAAGTAATGGATATGTTAATTCATTTGAAAGAGGCTATAGATAATTGGGAAAGCAAAAAAGAGATAGATGAATATTTAATGAAAATGCTTAACAAAGAAGCTTATGACAAGAGCGGACTTATATATGGAATGGGGCATGCTGTTTATACTTTATCAGACCCTCGTGCTGTTATATTAAAAGATTTGGCTCGTCAGCTTGCTAAAGAAAAGAAAAAAGAAAAAGAGCTTGCATTTATGGAATTAATAGAAGAGAGAGCTATAGAGTGTTTTATAAAGGTAAAAGGAGAGAAAAAAAGAGTTTGTGCTAATGTTGACCTTTATTCTGGATTTATATATGAAATGCTTGGCATATCTAAAGAGCTTTATACTCCACTTTTTGCTATGTCAAGAATTGTAGGCTGGTGTGCTCATAGAATAGAGGAACTTAATTTTGATGACAGAAGAATTATAAGACCTGCGTATAAAAATGTTTCTGACCCTCAAGAGTTTATTTCTATGGATAAGAGATAATTAAGTATAATTTCTAATAATAAATTTTTTTAAAAGGAGTTTTATTTTGTATAAAGCTCCTTTTTATTATTAGACTTATTCAAAACTATTAATAAATATTTATATTATTTTTAGTTTAATAATTTATATTATATATAAAATAATATTATTTTATTAATTTGCACTTTGGCTAAACGTAAGAGAAAAACTTAAATATTTGCACTTTCGCGAAGCGTGCCTAAATGGCAAAACTTTGACGAAGTCTGCAAAGTGAAGGCGGGAAAAATTTGAATAAAACAAATATATATATTAATATAAAAAATTATTTGTTTAAATTAATATTTGCAGGGCTTTGCCCTTAACGAAGCCACACTGTGCAACACCACACTTCGTTTTCCGATTAGTCACCTAACTTGGTGGTGACCCAAAGAAGCGAAAGGACTGCATTTTTATAGAATATAGCTACAAACATATACCATTATTTAATATTTATAATCAGTAAAATTAAAATAACATAAATATTTATTAATATGCTCTTTAGATAAGTATATATAAAACTATACTACAAAATAATCAATAATCTAGTTTTATAAGATAATCTATTTTATCTACAAGTTTAGAAAACGGACGCTCTACATTTATCATTGAGTTTTCTAAGGCATTACCGTTTTCATCTTCTATATATATCTCATAAAATAATTCTTTATGGTCTTCTTTGTTTTCAAATGTAAGTCTTATAAAAATAAAATCATTGATATTTATTCTGTCTAATTTAGGCTCATATTCAAGCTTTTTTATCTCTTTGCTTAATAACTCTTTGCCTAAATGCTCTACTACAACATTGTATATAGATTCTAATTCTTTTCTTATATAATGTACGTTATTATCAAACATAAATACCCCTAATTTTATCTTACTTTATGTCTTTTTATTTTAGCATCTTCCATACTTCTATTTTCCCATTCTATAGAAATATTAGCAACAGATGCATTTAATAATTCTTTTCTTGCAGCATTTTTTTGAGCTGTATCTAATGATGCTAGTTTATTTATATCAGCTTTCTCTTCTGATAAAACCTTTATAACAGCGACACCATTGTTTAATTTTATAACCTCGCTTTTATCTCCTACATTCAAAGAAAATACAGTGCTGTTAAATATAGGGCTAGATGAATCTGGTATAACATTTTTATCAGTAGAATTTATAAAACCTTGAGAATAATAAAATGGTGCTGAAGATTTGTAGTATTTAATATTATTATTGTTATTTAAAGCTGCAAAATTATTGTTATTTGCAACAGCATTTTTCAATACTTCTACTTGTTTAGATTTTTCTGCTTCAACTAATACTTTAAGATTATCATTTAAATAACTGTCTCTTAAAACTCCAGAATTAACATCTGTGTATTTTTCTGGAAGTCTTATATCATTAACTAATACAACATAGTAAACCCCATTAACATTGATAGGAGAGAGTAGGGTATTAGTAGTAATTTGTGTGTTTGTAAATACTCTGTCAGCTATGTTTTTATCTATTTCCATTCTTGTAACATATCCTAAATGATAGTCATTTGTATAAATACTTTTTTCTGCTACAGTTTTGTCAAATAAAGTGATATCATTTTTTAATGTTTTATATACATTTTCAGCATCTTTAGCATTAGCAAGAAGTATCCAAGATATGTCAGCCTGTACAAAATTAGTTTTATTATCATTAAAATATTTGTCTATATCTGTTTCAAGTATATCAGCATTTTTTACTATCTCAGAAGCATCAATATAAAGCATTTCAATATCTCTTTTTGTGAGATTTTTTATATATTGTCTTTCTAGTTCTAAAGAATTAATTTTAACACTATTAAATAACTCTAAAGCTATAGTTTGAGCCATAACAGTTTCTTTTAAATCTTTTTCTATTCTAATTTTTTCTGATTGAGGAGTATTTTTAATAAAAGCATCATAAGCCATTTGGTTATAATTACCATTGCTGTCTATAAATTGGCTTTGCATATATTGAAGTATTATTTTATCGCTTACAGTTATATTTTTTGCTGCTAAATCATCTAAAAGTATAGTAGTAACAGCTCTTCTAAAAGCTAAATCTTCTATATTGGCATATATATCAGCATTCATTGGTATTCCAAATTGCTGATAATAATTTTCTATCTCTCTAAAAGCTTTACCATAAGGGCTTGTAGATGTATAATAAATAGGAGTGCCATTAACAGAACCTATTGTAGGAGTTTTTTGGCTTCCTCTTGTATCTATAACTAAGAAATATACTATAAGCAAAATTGATACAGCTGATACTCCGAGCCATTGTAAAGTTTTAACTACAGGACTCTTTTTTTTGATTGCTATTTTTTTATTAGATGACATTTATTTAACCTCAATGATTTTTTTATTAATTAACTTTAATATGTTAATTATATAAAAAAGATTCCAAAAAATCAAGTAATTTTCTATTTGTATATTTTATTTTGAATGCGGATGTGCTCTATTGTATACTTCAAAAAGCCTATCATTTGTAACATGAGTATATCTTTGAGTTGTTGATATGCTTTCATGACCTAATAATTCTTGAACACCTCTAATTTCGGCATCATTATTTAAAAGATGTGTGGCAAATGTATGTCTTAAAGTGTGCGGAGAAAAATCTACACTTATATTAGCCATTCTCATAAGTCTTTTCATTGAGTTTCTAACACTTCTATCACTTATAGGTTTTCCAAATCTGTTTACAAACAAATAATTATTGTTAGAGCCATATTCTCTTTGTATAATTGCTCTTTTTTGCATATACAAATCCCAATTATCATATATTATAGGTATTAATGGTATCTCTCTTACCTTTGAACCTTTACCAAGTATTCTTAAAGTAGTAGAGCCTTTATGCATCATGTTAAGCTTAATAGATATTAATTCTGAAGCTCTTAAACCTATAGCATACATAAATATAGCCATCATTTTATCTCTTATAATAGTAAAATCATTTTCATCATCTATTTCTAGTATTTTATCTATATCATTGAGAGATAAAAACTTAGCTATATGCTCTTCTCTTTTAGGGCTTTTCATGTTTATTATTCTAGTTTTATCTGAGTAACCGTTTCTTATTAAATATTTATAGAACTTCTTTATAGAAGAGAGATGTCTTGAAGTTGTTGCATTTTTTAATTTTTTATTTTTTAATGATGCAAAATAATCTCTTATAGTGTAGTGAGTAGCATCGTTAAAGTCTATATTATTATCTTCTAAGAATTTTATATATTCTTTTAAATCTTTAGTATAACTATTGATTGTGTGAGCGGCATAATTTAAAGTTTGTAAATAATCAGCAAACTCTTCTAATAGATTTTCTAACTCATTAGCCTCTATTCTTTTTAATTGATTTTCCATAAACAAACCCTTTCAATAATATAGTAGTTTAATAATTATCGAAAGTTTTATTTATAAATTTATGAAGTATGTTAACTACAACTTAAATAATTGAAATTTTAATTATTAAAAACTAATTTTATAATTTTTTTTAGTTTTTTATTTAAAAACTAAAAAAAAATTAGCTACAATATTGAAGTATGAAATTATATTTATATATTATATTGCATATTATAATAATAAGGGTTTTTTATGGATAATAATAACAATGATTTTGAAAGAGAGGCCGTTCCAGAAAATCAGAAAAAGAGTGTAATAAGCATTATGATGGTATGGACGGGGTACGTATTTGTTGTAACAAGTATGATAGCTGGTGGGGGACTTACTAATATTTTAACTATGAAAGAGATAGTAATAGTTATGATATTAGGAAACATATTTTTAAGCCTTATTGCTATAGGAATGAGTTATATAGCTAGTAAAACAGGTTTAACTTTTGCTCTAATAACAAGATATAGTTTTGGCAATCAAGGTTCAAGAATAGTATCTTTATTTAGTCCTATAGTAAATTTGGGTTGGTATATAGTTCAATCAGCTGTATATGGAAGTATGATAGCTCAAATATTTAAGTTAGGAAGTACTGGTGAATTGGTGGCTATGGCTTTAAGTGCAATGGTTATGGGAATAATAGCATTAATAGGATTTGAAGCTTTAAATACTTTAGGATTAGTATCAATACCTGCTATAATATTTTTATGTATAGCAGCTGCTATGAGAGCTACTATGGAGGCTGATGGCGGTATGGATTATATAATAAATGTAGTTCCTAAAAATCCTGGTACATTATCTGATGGTCTTATGATAGTAATAGGTACTTGGATATTTTCTGTTTCCACTGCTGTTGCTGATATAATGAGATATGCTAAAAGTTTAAAACATGCTGTTATAAGTGCTGTATTTAGTTTAATAATAGGAAACAGTTTATTAATAGGATGCGGAGCGATAGCTGCTGCTGCTACAGGTCAGGCTGATTTACCTGCTTTATTGATATCTATGGGATTGGTAATACCTGGTATAATTTTATTGACTACAAACATATTTACTACTAATGGTACTAATTTATATTCTAATGCTTTGGCTTTATCAAATGTATTTAGAAATGTGGATAGAAAAATAATATTTTATGGTATGATATTATTTGCTATGGTTATGACTTTATTAAGACCTAATAGAATAGATGTATTTTTTGTTTTCTTAAATGTATTAAGTATAATTATACCAGCTTTGCCTGGAATAATATTTGTTGACTTTTATTATTTCAATAAGGCTAAATATCCAAAATTAAGTGAAGCTGATGCTAAACAGATTAGATGGAGTGCTGTAATATCTTGGATAATAGCTACTGTATTAACATTCCTAATAAAATGGGGATTCCAACCTTTAAATGGTATAGTTATGGGAGCTTTAATATATTTTATATTTAATAGTATAGCTCTAAAAATGAAAAAGGAGTAAATTATGGCGATTAGAGAAGTAAAATTAATACATAAAATACTTGCTATTATAGGTATAATATTATTAGGAATAGGTTCATTTGTTTCTTGTTTATCATTAGATAACTTTATAGCAAATGTTGGAAATGCATTGATGATAATAGGGATAGCAATTTCTTGGTATGGATTTATATACTGGAAACCATAAATAAAAAATAAAGGAAAACAATAATGGATAAAATAGAGAGAGAAAAACATATTTATTATTTGAGAGAAGCAATAAAAGAATCTATATTAGCAAAAGAGGCTGGCAATACACCTTTTGGGGCTGTTATGGTTGATAAAGATGGAAATATAATATTAAGGCAGCAAAATATAGAAATAACAGAACATGATTGCACAGGACATGCTGAAACGGCTATAATGAGAGCTGCTAGTAAATTATATGATAGAAAATTCTTATGGGATTGTATATTGTATACAACTTTTGAACCTTGTGCTATGTGCTGCGGAGCTATATATTGGGGAAATGTTGGAACTGTTGTATATGGATTAGAAGAGAAGACATTATTAAAATTAACAGGTGATAATGAACAAAATCCTACTTTTGATTTACCTTCAAGAGAAATTATAAAAGCAGGACAAAAAGATATAAAAATTTTAGGTCCATTTGAAGAATTAACTGATGAAATTATTGAACCTCATATAGGTTATTGGAAATAATAATATATAAAAGTGTTTATAAATAACTAATATTTATAAACACTTTTTATTCATAATTTCTTTTTATCTCAAATCTATTTCTAAAACTAGAATATACTGCAGGTATTATTATAAGAGTAAATACTGTAGAAAATAAAAGTCCTCCGCAAACAGCAGTAGCCAATGGTTTATACATCTCTGTGCCGTTTCCTACTTTTAACATCATAGGAAGCATACCCAAAATAGTAGTTAAAGAAGTCATAAGCACAGGTTTTAATCTTCTCTTACAAGCTCTCAAAGCTGATTCATTCCAAGAAATATTTTCTTCTAGTACAACTTTATTCATATAATCTATTAAAACTATTCCATTGTTTACAACTATACCAACAAGCATTATAATACCTATTGCACTATATACGTTTAAAGTTTCCCCGCCAATATAAAGAAATATTAATGCTCCAAACAAAGCAAAAGGCACAGACAAAGATATTACAAAAGGCGTTATGTATGATTCAAATTGACCTGCTATTATCGCATAAACAAATACTATAGCCATTATTAATGACACTAATAATTGCTGAAAAGATTCCTGCATATCCTCATAATCGCCTGAAAAATTTATTAAAAATCCGCTTGGTATATATATATTATTTAATTCTTTTTTTATATCTGCTATTATCTCGTTTACAGCCCTTCCATATGAACTTGCTGTTATTTCTATTATTCTATTATCATTTTTTCTATTTATTTCTGTAGGACCTGTTGATTTAGATATTTTTACCACAGAAGATATTGGTATAATGTTTGTTCCTGTTGGTATCATTAATTTGTATACACCGTCTATATTTTCTCTTGTACTGTCTTCAAGCCTTACTACTATATCAGAATCTATATATAAAGAGTTTTCTAATGTCATAGTACTTGCAACAGTTCCGCTAAAAGAAGTACGAATTATGCTTCCTATAGTATCTAAGCTAATTCCTATTTTTGATATTAAATCTCTATTTATAGTAAATAATATTTCATGATTTGAGTCATCTTCTTTTATAAGCACATTTCTTATTCCTTCTACTTTAGAAACTGCATTAATAACATTGCTTGCCACATCATAACCAATATCTAAATTATCTCCAACTAATTCTATTATAATAGAGCTATAATCTTTAGGTTTTCCCATTGCCACATTTTCTGAGTTTAATTCTATTCTTCCTGGGTATCCATTTACTTTATTTCTTATCTCTTCTATATAATAGTTAATATCTTTATCTCTTCCTTTTTCTCTGTCTATTAATTTTACTCTCACCTCTCCATGATGTTCATTCCTTCCTGTTCTTACTCTTGTTTCATAATAATCTATATTCTCTCCAACGCTGTTTTCTATATCATCTTCCATTCTGTCAATAAACAAATCTGTAAATTGCACTCTTGTACCAACAGGCATTCTTAGTCTTGATATTATAGTGCCGGCATCAGACACAGGGTATCCTTCTTTGGGTATTTTTATAAGCATTAATATTAGCAAAGAAAATAATACTGAAAATATTATTAAAAATGATTTTCTTTTGTTTTTCATCACTAATGATAATAGTGTTAAATAAAACTTTTCTGTTTTGCTGTGAATATTATTTTGAAAAAATGACTCTAATTTTGTAAACTTAAAATTATTGTTTTTAATTCTAGAAGCAAGCAAAGGAACTATTGTAATAGCAACAAAAAGAGAAGTTAATAGCGATATTGATACGGTTAAGCATAAATCACTAAACATTTGCTCCACTTGCCCTTTTACAAATAGAAACGGCAAAAAAACTGATACGCTTGTTAGAGTTGATGCTGTTATTGCTATAGAAACTTCGCTAGCACCATTTACAGAGGCTTTTATATTATCTATTATATTATTAGAATCTTTATTATGTATAAAAATATTTTCAAGCACTACTATAGAGTTATCAAGCATCATTCCAACACCAAGAACTAACCCTGAAAGAGATATAATATTTATTGATATATCCAAAAAATACATTAATATAAATGTTGTTATTACGGATATTGGTATTGATATTGATATTATGATTACGCTTTTTATATCCCATAAATATATCATAAGAATTATTATTGCAAATAAAGCCCCTTGCCATATTGTACTTATTACATTTTTTATTGAGTTATTGATTGTATCAGAGCTATTGAATAATACTTTATAATATACTCCATAAGGCAAATCCATTGTTTCTAATCTTTTATTTACATCTCTTGATATTTGTATTATATTAGCGCCAGATTCTTTGGTTATAGCTACACTTACTGCTTTTTGACCATTAATCCTTACTATCTCAGCTTCATCATCATAATATTCATACACATTTGCTATATCTCTTATTTTTACAGGAAATATATTATTTTTTAAAGCTACTACTACATTTTCTATATCATTTATATTTTTAAACTCTCCTTTGGTTCTTATTCCATATTTATAAACGCCTTCATATGTTTGACCTCCAACTATATTTTGATTTTCTATAGAAAGAGTTTTTACTATATCATTAATATTTATAAAATAGGCATTTAATCTATTTAGGTTTATATCCACATAAATAGTTTTTTTAAGTCCGCCTCTTATCTCTGTTTGTGCTACTCCTTCAATTTGTTCTAATGATGTGAGTATCCTGCTGTCTATTAAATCATATAATGCACTTAAATTATCAATACCAAAAAATGCTATCTCCATTATAGGACTAGCATCGCTTGAAAACTTTGAAATATTTGGATTATCAACATCATCAGGAAGCTCACTTCTTATCATATCTATTGCTTCTCTGATGTCATCTGCGGCAGTTTGTAAATCAGTTCCCCAATTAAACTCTATTTCTACATTTGATTCTGATTCTTTTGATTTTGATTTTATGTTTTTTACATTATTTACTGAAGATATTGCACTTTCTATTATTCTTGTAACGTTTTTTTCAACTTCTTCCGGAGCAGAGTTTTCGTATACTGTTTTTACGCTTATAATAGGAATCTCCATATTTGGTAAATAATCTACTTTTAATTTAGATATACTTACAAATCCTATTATAAATATAGAAACTAAAGTAACAGATACTGTAGTAGGTCTGTCTCTTATACACATCTGACGCTGCCGACGATCTACTCTGTGTAGAT
>ERZ1026866.208-NODE-208-length-40019-cov-147.042939_pt1 | contig 40019 bp, 30 predicted proteins | sample MGYA00380163_ERZ1026866 | MGnify/ENA primary metagenome ERZ1026866 (study PRJEB33269, sample SAMEA4719799) | human gut metagenome | biome: human-associated habitat; feature: organic feature; material: feces | place: Cameroon | collected 2013-10 ...
CTTCAAATCGGGAGAAATATGCTGGAAGCCCTGGTAAACGGTTTCGTAGTTTACTCCAGATTCAGGAACCTCTTTATTATCAGACGTTAACTTCAAATTCTGCTCCTCTTTAATCAGAATTTTCAGTTCTTCATCCACCGGAAAATTCATCGCGGATTTCAAGGCGAGCAGACTCTGTTTTGCCACATTCTCCTGATGCGTAAGATTGTATTCATCTTCCGCCACCTGCGATTCCATCTGCACCACATCCGGACGTCCCTTCTCGCCCAGTTCATACAGGCGCTTCATCTTAGCCAGCATCCGCTTGCTTTCGTTCAGTTTCTCGCTTGCTATCTGAATACTTGCCTCAGCATAGGCAGCATCCACATATTTCTGCATCACGTCGATGGCACGGTCGTCCTGAATCTTCTGCATCGCCGTGGCAGAATAATCCCGGCTCAGCTTGGCCTGCTTCAAGGCGTTGATGGTGGCGAAACCATCGAAGACATTCAGTTCGGCATAAAGCTGATAATAGTTGTTGAATGTCGTTACATTATTATAAGTATTGGTTTCCGGGTCGATGTTTCGTCCCCAGGCGTACTGTCCCTGCACGCCGCCCGTAACGGTAGGCAGGAATCCTGCCACAGCATGCTGGTAATCCTGCTTGCGCTGGCGGGCGTTTACCACCTCCCGCTTCACCTCCGTAGCGTGCTCCACGGCGTATTTCATGCAGTCGTCAAGGCTCCAGCTCTGTGCCGAGGCTCCAGCCGCCCAGACCAACCATCCTATCAATATTCCTATTCTTTTCATAATCTTCTTCATTTTGGCATGATAAGGACAAGAGCCGTGCCAAAACAGCATTTCTCCTGATAATCAAACCATTAAACAAAAACTCTCATTAAACAAACTGTCCAACAATTAGACACTACCGTCTAATTGTTGGACAGGAAAGCGCAGCTTAAAGCTGATCATTCATCGCATCCACCACTTGTCCATCAAACAGATTGATGATGCGACTGGCGTAGGTAGCATCGTGCTTGGAGTGCGTCACCATCACGATGGTGGTTCCCTCCTCGTTCAGTTCGCTGAGCAACTGCATCACCTCCATACCATTCTTGGAATCGAGGTTACCCGTAGGCTCATCGGCAAGGATGATGCTAGGCTTGCCCACCACGGCACGGGCGATGGCAACCCTCTGCTGCTGACCGCCCGAAAGCTGATGAGGATAATGCTTGGCACGATGACTCAGCTTCACCTTTCTCAGAATTTCGAGCACGCGCTCCTTGCGCTCCGCCTTCCCCACTCCGAGGTATTTCAGCTGCAAATCCACATTTTCCTCAACGGTAAGTTCGTCGATAAGATTGAAGTTCTGGAACACGAAGCCGATGCGCCCCTTGCGATAGGCGGTACGCTCACGCTCCTTCAGATGGCCCACTTCCTCGTTATTCAACCAATACTTGCCCTCCGTAGGACTATCCAGCAAGCCCAGGATGTTCAGCAAGGTTGACTTGCCGCATCCCGAAGGACCCATGATGGCGATAAACTCACCATCTTCTACTTCTATGTTTACGCCGTTCAGGGCGATGGTTTCCACCTCTTCCGTGCGGAATATTCTAGTTAAATTCTCTGTTCGTATCATCGTTAGAAATCTTTTTTAAAGTTTATGACTCATTATTCAGCCTTGATGCTGTCTATCGGATTCGACATCGCCGTACGCAGGGTGCAGCCGATAACCGAAACAAAGGCTATCAATAAGGTAAAGATGGCACCAGCCAGCAACACCCACCAAGGGAAGGAGATGCGATGGACGAAATCCATAAGATAAGTCTGCATCAGCTTCACGCAGATAGGGATGGCGATGACCACAGCCACCAGCGAACTGACGAGGAATCTCCTGGCCAGTTGCCAAGCCGCATCCCCAATCGAAGCCCCCATCACCTTGCGCAGGGCAATCTGGCGCTTCTGCTGGTTGCCGTAATAAACCGACATTCCGAAGAGACCCAGGGCAGAAATCAGGATAGAAATGCTCATGAAGGTGATGATGAGCACCATCATATTATGCTTGTCCTTGAGGTTATTCTTCAAAGTATCATCCATATACTCCACCTCCATTTCCGTAGGAACGCCTATCAGTTCCTTAGCCACCTGCTTGCAGGTATTCCGGATAGCCTGCTGCGCCTGGGCATGATCGCCACGGGTTTTCACCAGAACAGTCCATCCACCTTGCTGCGGGGTGAGAACTCCAACGGCATTATGCTCCGTTTTCTCATTCTCTCTCAGCGCATCTCCACTATGATAATCGGCAATCACGCCGCACACCTCATATTGATGCTTTCCATCCTTCATTCTCATTCCGAACCAAGGCTTGTGGGCAGAAACACCATAGGCACGCTTCGCATCTTCCGTGACCCAAATCTTGCCATAAGCTGGTTCGCAATACTGCTCAATCACCTTGATTCCCAACATCTTCATCGCCGTGGAATCTACCATGAACATACGGAGCATTCCTATCAGTTTTTCATTATCATCATGCACGCCATTTCCCCCGCAGGTGATAGGATTGCCGTTGCCGTAAGTTGCCTCTTCCACCTCAGGAAGCGCTTTCAATCGGTTCTTGAGAATAGCCATCTTCTCCGGCGAACCATCCAAGGAAGAAAAGATGGAAACAATATCCTTCGTCTGATAACCCAACGGCAAATCGGCAAGATGCTTCATCTGGAGCATCATCGTTATCGCCATGACTACCAGCGTGATACTGATGACGTTCTGGGCTACGATAAATATCTTGCTGAACCACATCTTGCTGCGCATGCGGATGGTTCCCTTCACCACATCTATCGGATTGAAACGGGAAACCACGATGGCAGGAAGGATTCCCGCAAAGATGGAGATGATGACGTAAGCCAACGGCAGGAACCACAGAAGGTCGAAGGAATGGAACAGGTCGATTTTCGTATCCAACATCGAATTGAATAACGGGATGAATGCCCAGGAAATCAACAAGCCCAGCAGGAAGCAGACTGCCGTGAAGAGCGCCGACTCCTTGAGATAGCGCAGCATCACGCCCCCTACCGATTCGCCCAGCAGTCTTCGGGTAGCCATCTCCTTCGCACGGTTGCCAATCTGAGCCACCGTAAGATTGATGTAATTGAACAAGGCAGAAAGCAGCAGAACCAGCGCCACGACCAGGAGGATATTCACGAGAGTACGATTGCCATGCTTGAAAATCTCGATACTATCAGCCGTAAAATGAATCTGGTCCCATCTCACAAACTGGCAACCCCACATGAAGGTGACTCCATCCGATTCCTTCTTCCATCCCTTCCAGTAGTTCATATATTTGCCAAGCAAAGTCTGTCTCACCTTTTCCGGGTCAGCATTCTTTGCCAGTCGCGCCACCGTGATGCAAGAGCCAAACTGATCCATCGGCTGAGCCTCAGCTTCTATCAGTTTCATCGACACGAAAATATCGTATGGGTTAAGAAGGTCCTCACGGTCGAAATCCTCCATGATTCCCACCACCTTGAGTTGCAGCTTACCGCATTGGATGGTGCGACCGATAGGATTGGCGTTGCCGAAGGCTTTCTTGGCAAAAGATTCCGAAACCATTGCCTGATGAGCATCCGAAAGGAGATGATCAGGCGCACAACCACGGCATTTGTAACCCATGAACTGGGAAAAGTTCGGGTCGATAGCCAGATATTTTGCCTCATAATACTGTCCATCTATCATGGCTCCCTGCGGAGCGTAATATTCACCAAATCTTGTCCATCCCTTGATTTCCGGGATGGAAGGAAAGAATTCCTTGGCTGTGCCCCAGGTCATTCCGAGATAATCGCCGGAACCTGCAACATAGAGTTCCTTCGCCAGTTTCTGATTCGTTCCCACACGATACTCTGCAGTAGCATAGGAAACGAGAATCAGCACAAAAGCCAGTGCCACCGAGAGGCCCAAGGCCTCTATGGTGGCATAAAGCTTGTTGCGTGATAAGAATTTCACATAACTTTTCATCATATACTCATTTATTTTTTGTTTCACTTAAATCAGACGATAAAGGAAGAATGCCATCTCCCTGTTTTCGTTAGCTGCTGCAAAGTTACGGCTTCTCCCGTTTTCTGCCAAGAATTCCGGCAGCCCGAAAGGTGGATTGTATGAAATTCATACACTCTATTGTATGATTATCACACAACTGCCCCGTTTTTGTTTGTCGTTTCGGGAAAAAAGCGTACTTTTGCAAACAAAAAAAGAAAATATGAAATACGGAACCCTTCTTGTCATCGACGATAATCCGTCGATACTCACGGCGCTGAAAATCTGTCTGGGCAATACGTTCGAACGGATTCTCACCCTGCCTCGCCCCGATACCGCCCCCACGTTGCTGCAACAGGAGCAGGTAGATCTCATCCTACTCGACATGAACTTCTCGCTCGGCGTAAACAGCGGACAGGACGGTTTACTCTGGCTCCGCACCTTCCGCCGGCTCCACGCCCACATCCCCGTGGTACTCATCACCGCCTTTGCCGACGTGCAGCTTGCCATCAAGGGATTGAAAAGCGGAGCCGCCGATTTCGTCACCAAGCCCTGGGATAATGACGAACTGATAAGGGTACTCAAGGACGCCATCGACAACAATACGGAAGTGGCAACCTTGGAAAATTTCGAGAACGATTACATCCGGAAGGTTGTGGATAAATGCCACGGCAACATCTCGCGTGCTGCCGAAATGCTCGGCATTACCCGACAAACCCTTTACGCAAAACTGAAGAGATGACGCCTTGTAGGGGAAGTTAAAGAAGTTAAGAGAAGTTAGGGGGAAGTTAAGAGACAAATGTATTAGAGCTATTTTATGATTATTATCAAGTTTATATATTTAATAGGTGGAATCTGCCTCATCCTGGGCGGCCTCATCTATCTGTTCTTTCGCCATCAGCAAAAGCTGAAGGCTCGTGCTTTTCTGATGCGTGAGGCTGTAAGAAATGGCGATTACGCCTTCCGCCTCCCCACTTCGGGCTTGCTGCCGGGCGAAAGAGCCTTGCAGCAGGCACTCAACGACATGCAGGGCGATATTGCCCGCCTCGTAGCCAGACACGAAGTGGAATCATGGCAAAAGCTGACCCGTGTGCTTACCCACGAAATCATGAACGCCACGGCTCCCATCTCCAGCATCTGCCAGGCTTACCTCAGCACCCCACAGATCAAGGGAAGCGAATACGAGGAAGGCATTCAGGCGATTCACGACACCAGCAAGTCGCTCACCAACTTTGTAGATAGTTACCGCAAACTCACTCAGCTTCAGGCTCCCGTCGTAGAACCCCTCACGCTTGCCTCTTTCCTGGAAAGCATCCGGGCGCTCTATCCCGACCTCAGCTGGCACCTTTCCCTCCCTCAGAATGCCACGCTGGAGGCCGACCGCAACATGCTGCGCCAGGTATTCATCAATCTTACCAAGAATGCCATCGAAGCCCACGCCACCGACATCGACGTCCGCATGAGCCAAAACGAGCGTCCTGTCCTGCTGTTCAGCAACAATGGTGCCCCCATCCCTGCCGATGTGGCACGGGAAATCTTCATCCCATTCTTCACCACCAAATCATCCGGCACTGGTATCGGACTTTCCCTCTCCCGCCAGATGCTGATGATGCAGAACATCGAACTGGGACTTGCCGATACTTCCATCTCCGGCTACCATGTAACATTCTACCTGGAAAAACAAAAAGATTGACATCAATTTCGCAGTTTCCCGGTTTCATCTACATTAAAATTATCATAATTTTAAGTTGTCAAGAAAAGAAAATGACAGAAAAGCTTGGTGCTTTCGAAAAAAAACATTACCTTTGTCACCATAAAATAAACAACGTAACGACATTAAATACATGATGACAATTGAAGAATACAGAGCAGAGGTCTTGCAGGCATTGCTCGAAGCAAAGAACGAGGATGGAACTCCAGCTATTACACCAAAGGAAGCACAGGAGGCTCTCAATGGTTTTACCGACGATGAATTGCAGGACGGCATCTTATGGAACTCTCCACAGGACGTGGCCGATATTATCCTTGAAGGATAAAGAAAACATCGTTTTTCTTTGCTCATTCCAATTATTATTTGTAATTTTGCAGGCGCTTAAGTAAAAGGGGGTACTTGCAAGCCCCCTCACTTACCAGGCATTTGAATAAAGAAAAAGATTTTTTACCGGTAAAAAAAGATATAAAGATAATGAAGATAGAAAACGAAATCATCAGCTCAGTCATCGCGGCGGTGAAGGAGCTTTATGGTCAGGACGTACCTGAGAAGATGGTAGCCCTGCAGAAGACCAAGAGTAATTTCGAAGGTAACCTTACCCTCGTCGTATTCCCATTCCTCAAAATGTCGAAGAAAAAGCCTGAGGATACTGCACAGGAAATCGGCGAATACCTGATGAAAAACTGCGCTAATGTTATCGCAGACTTCAACGTGGTAAAGGGTTTCCTCAACCTTTCTATCGCTCCTGCCGCTTGGGTAGGACTCCTGAACACCATCAACGCTGACCCTAAGTTCGGCGAGAAGCCTGTTACTGAGAATAGCCCGCTCGTCATGATCGAGTACTCTTCTCCTAACACCAACAAGCCTCTCCACCTCGGTCACGTGCGCAACAACCTCCTCGGCTGGTCTCTGGCCCAGATCATGGAGGCCAACGGCAACAAGGTAATCAAGACAAACATCGTTAACGACCGTGGTATCCACATCTGTAAGTCAATGCTCGCTTGGCTCAAGTGGGGCAATGGCGAAACTCCTGAAACTTCCGGCAAGAAGGGCGACCACCTCATCGGCGACTACTATGTAGCCTTCGACAAGCACTATCGTGAGGAAATCGCAGAGCTCAAGGCTCAGTACATGAAGGAGGGCATGGAAGAAGAAGCTGCCACAGAGAAAGCAAAGGCAGAGGCTCCATTGATCAAGGAGGCTCACGAAATGCTCGTGAAGTGGGAGAACAACGACCCTGAAGTTCGTGCTCTCTGGCAGAAGATGAACAGCTGGGTTTACGCAGGCTTCGACGAGACTTACAAGATGATGGGTGTAAGTTTCGACAAGATATATTATGAGTCAAACACTTACCTCGAAGGTAAGAAGAAGGTAGAGGAAGGATTGGAAAAAGGTCTCTTCTTCCGCAAGGACGATAACTCTGTATGGGCAGACCTCACCAACGAGGGTCTCGACCAGAAGCTTCTGCTCCGTTCTGACGGCACCTCTGTTTACATGACTCAGGACATCGGTACTGCCGACCTCCGTTTCAAGGACTTCCCTATCGACAAGATGATCTACGTAGTAGGTAACGAGCAGAACTACCACTTCCAGGTGCTCTCTATCCTGCTCGACCGTCTCGGTTTCAAGTGGGGCAAGGACTTGGTTCACTTCTCTTACGGAATGGTAGAGTTGCCTAACGGAAAGATGAAGAGCCGCGAGGGAACCGTAGTAGATGCTGATGACCTGATGGCAGAGATGATCAAGGATGCTCGCCAGACAAGCGATGAGCTTGGCAAGTTCAAGGACATGAGCGAGGAAGAGCGCCAGGAGATTTCACGCATCGTGGGTCTCGGAGCGTTGAAGTACTTCATCCTCAAGGTAGATGCCCGCAAGAACATGCTCTTCAACCCAGAGGAGAGTATCGACTTCAACGGTAACACAGGTCCTTTCATCCAGTACACCTACGCTCGTATCCGCAGCATCATGCGCAAGGCAGCAGCCGAGGGCATCGAGATTCCTGCAGAGTTGGGCGCAGATGCTCCTATCAACGAGAAGGAGATTGACCTCATCCAGAAGATGAACGACTTTGCTGCAGCTGTAGCCGATGCAGGCAACAACTACAACCCTGGTGGTATTGCCAACTACTGCTACGAGCTGACCAAGGAGTTCAACCAGTTCTATCACGACTACAGCATCCTGAATGCTGAGAGCGAGGCAGAGAAGATTACCCGTCTGGTTCTCGCAGCCAATGTTGCCAAGATTCTGAAGAACGGTATGGCTCTGCTCGGCATCGAGGTTCCTGAAAGAATGTAAAATTTTAGGTAATTAGAAGTTATCAGGAGTATAGCACTCCTGAAAAACTTCTCAAGATATAATTAACCTACAATTTAAAAATTGAATATTGACTATTGACAAATAATGAGCATCCCCAGAGCCAGACTTTGGGGCTTGCTCATTTCTTTTTTATATGGGTCAGTATCCCCCAAAACTGAACTTTCGTATGTGGTTCAGTAAAACACAAATCATCTATCCAATAAAAGAAACAAATAAAAAACGCAAATGAGTAACATGCCCGTAAATCCTCCTTCATGGAGAAACGATACAGTCTTGCCTTTGCCCAATGAGGTGAAGGCGAACGCCTGGGCTGTGGATGCAGCCTGCTCCGGAAATCCCGGTCCGATGGAATACCAATGCATTGATCTTCAGACTGGTGCGCAGGTTTTCCACTATGGTCCTATCCATGGCACCAACAACATCGGCGAATTCCTCGCCATCGTCCACGCCCTCGCCCTGATGGCCCAGAAAGGCATTACCGACAAGGTAATCTACAGCGACAGCGTGAATGCCCAGCTTTGGGTAAACAAGAAGCAATGCAAGACCAAACTGGAGCGCACTCCTCAAACCGAGCAGCTCTATCAGATCATCGCCCGTGCCGAAAACTGGCTCCGCACCCACCCCGTAACCATCCCTATCTTTAAATGGGAAACGAAGAAATGGGGCGAGATTCCTGCCGATTTCGGAAGAAAAGGATAAGTGCAGAACATACTCAAAGAGAATAGCGGCAAGGCAGATAGTGCATACAAGAAAAAACGCAAGAAGCTGGATCCACCAGGCTTCTTGCGTTCTATTTATACATTTTCTTAGCCGTTACAATTCTATGGTTCTGCAGTAACCATCATTACCTTTTACATCAACCGTATGTTCGTTCCACCCATATATGTATTTATATTCTGGAGGCAGGATAATATTACCCCTCCTGTCCAATAGCCCATACAAACATTTCTGTATGCCTATTCTGCATTGGGCATAATCACCTCGGAAGTTAGAGATATGCGCGTAAATGGGTTTCACGATGATGTCGTTCATCACCCTCAGTCCCCATCTGCCATCCTGCTGGAAAGGCTCTACATTCTTCAGATATTCCTTCAGTTGTCTGGCTGTCATTTTCTTCCTTGCCGTATTCGCCTTCTTCACCGTTATCATCTCATCATTCACGGCAATGATGTTCTGTATCTTCTTCACATAGGTTGGAATGATACCCTTGCCAGCCCTCAAGCCAGCAAACATGCTCTCCCAGTTACGAGGCTTGTCAGGCAAGCCGAACTTGCGGTAGTTACCTACGTTGTCGATAATCATGCACACCTTATCCTTGTTCTCATGGTTGATGCGCAACCCACGCCCCACCATCTGCAGATACTTGGCTAGCGACAGCGTAGGACGGGCCATCTGGATAAACTCCACGTCAGGACAGTCAAAACCCTCGTCGAAGAGGTTCACGTTCACCAGACAGTCTATCTCGCTGCGTCTGAAAGCCTCCACCATCTCCTTGCGTTTCTTGGCAGGCGTCTTGCTGTCCAGTGCCACGCTTTTCAGTCCGAGGGCATTGTAACAGGCGGCTATCGCCTGGGCATGGTCGATGTCAATGGCATATACGATACCCTTCTTGCCGTCAGCGTATTTCTTCACGCTGTCGTAGAGGCGTTGGATGGTCTGCGGAATATTCAGTTTCTCGTCCATCTCCTTGATGGCATAGTCGCCATCGCTACCTCGTCCTTTCAGCTGGTTCACGGTCATCTGATCGTTGGAGTACTTGCCGATCACCACGTAGTCGTAGGGTGCCAGATACCCACGCAGGATGAAGTCGTTGGTACAAGGAGATTTCAGCAACATCTCAAACAGCCTGCCAAAGGATTTCTTGTTCATGCGGCATGGAGTGGCCGTCATGCCGAGTTTCAGCGCCTTTCTGTTTCTGTCAAACAGGTCTTGATAGGAGGTAGCAATGGCGTGGTGAGCCTCATCCACAACGATGAGTCCTGGCGTACACTCCGCCCCTTCCAGTTCTTCGACATGTCTGTTCAACCATTGAATGGAGAGCACCCTTATCCTTACTTTCGCTTTCAGCTCCATTTCCTTTTCCCCATAGTCCAGACAGAATCTGTCCAGCGTCTGCTGCATCTGCTCCACCAGTTCACGGCGGTGCGCTACAATCCACACTTCGCCCGTGTCATGGTTATCAAGAAACCATTTCACCACAGCCGCCATCACGTAGGTCTTTCCCGTCCCCGTAGGCATCTGCACCATCACCGAACTGCCTACCTTCTCCTTCTTACCATTCTCATTGTAAAATGTACTGGTAGCAGCGGAAGTCAGCACGTTGATAATGTCTTCCAGCATCTTCTGCTGATAGTCATAAAGTTTGATTTTCTTCATCAAAAGAAATTATTTCTTCAATAGATTCTCAACATCCTTGATGGCTTTATCAAGGTCAAAAGCCCCTTTGCCTTTGAAAATCTCCCAACCATAAGACTTCAATTGCTTCAACATCTTCACAAAGGCTTCACCCACAATCATCTTCACAGCATTCACGGTTGGAGCTGGCAACTCCATCAGTCCGCACCAATGCCCCACCATATCTTCCGAACGGCGGTACAGCTGGGCATATACACCGTCCAATTTCAGATGTCCCATGTTCTCCACATACAACAGTATCTGGATGACATAAAACTCATTGATTTTCTTGCTTCCATCTTTTGCAACGGAGCAAATCCTTTGATATATATCGTAATAGAAAGGTACCTCAGCCCGTAAACCCATCGTAGGATAATGCTGTTGCTGCCATCTCTCTGCAAATTCTTCTCTTGTCATAATATTAGTCTAAAAAATCAACATTAAACATTCAACACTTAACATTCAACATTACTACAAAATGCTTCCCAGATAACTCTTGAAATAATATTTGTCGGGATAATCCGCAATAAGCTGCCTGATACCATTCTTGATAATTTTATCCACGGCAGCAGATTTTCTCATTACTCTCTCTATTTGTCCCAACAGCCAGTTGAACTCCTTTGGCTTTTCCTTGAGCAGAGCCAATCTCTTGATGTCCTTGAAAAGTATCTCACCCACAAAGGCATGGTCTTGCTTGGGCACATACTTGATATATTCAGGATAAAGTTCCCACAGGTTCCAATGCTTATGTACAAACATATCCTTGAGCAAATCCAATCGTTCCTCCTTGATGAGGATCTTGGCTTCAGCATCCTCATAGTCATGCTCCCAATCGGGCATTTTCCAAAGCTCATCAAAGAATGCAGGCCATTCATTTCTGTCTATCACCTCCTTCAGAGCCTCGTAATATTTGATTCGATAGCCACTGACGATAAATCGTTTCTTGCATTCTTCTATCAGCCATTCCTTGTCACCTGACAGTTTCAATGCCTTCACCACTTTATTCTCCCATTTCTTGGAGTAGGAGTGAAAGTCATCCTCGTTATCGTCTATCACCTCTACCGCCTTCTTATACTCGCCCCATTCAATGAGGCTGTCGATATAATGGTCACGGATATTCTCGTCATCTCGTTTCTCCCACATCAGCTTCTCTGCCTTTGCACGTTTCTCATGGGCTGCCCAGTAATCCGCCTTTTGGATGTAATAGCGATAATGGAAGTATTTCTCTTTCTTGTTTTTCAGTCGCTTGCCGATATGGGCCAGATATGCCTTTTCATCATCACCGCAAAGCAACGGCATCGCCTCATCCACAAACCACTCAAAGCGCATGAAATAGTTATCGCCAATTTCCTCGCACTGTTCAGCAATCTCCCAAAGCATACCCAAACGGGAATCCTCCTCTATCTCATCACTATTGATCAGCAACTCCCTCACCATGTCTGCCGACTGGGTGACAATGTCCTTTAACACCTTGTTTTCCTCTGCCCAAACATCATACCTGGCAGGAGTATAACCCAGATGGTCGTGTTTGAACTCTCGGCAAGTGATAGTCATCACATATCCAGCAATCAAGGCTGCATCTATCAGATTACCTTTCTTCTTCATGCTCTTGGCTTTCCTCATCATTGCCCCCAGGTCTTGCTCTATCTTCCTCCAGTCCAATTGGAGTTGCCCGAATCGCTTGCCCAACACACCAGCATGAGCAAAGCAAGCCTCCACCTGCTCCTTATAGTTACCACGCTCCGGCTTCCAATATTTTTCCACCAAAGCGGTAGCAAAGTCCTCATGCGTAGCTGCATACTGTCGCACAAAGCCTTTCATCTCCTTGCCCGATATTTTCGAGAGTACTTTATCTATCTTGTCTATTTGAGTGTTTGTGTTCATTTTGCAATGTTTTTAAATTATTGTCTGAGTATTTGCAATTTTGCTTAAAGAGACATCGGTTTAATTTTAACAACTGCGATATCAGCCATTTTATTGAAAAGAACTTTCTTGTGTACATCTACAGTTGTTCTGACATTCATCTTCATTTCAGATTTGTCACATTCTTCTTTAAAGTCAAAGCTAATATTTTCATTTGTAGAATTCACGATAGATGGTAAATCTGACTTAGCTATTATTAACAAGCTGCCCTTGAAAAAATCAAATGACTCCAAATCATTAAGCAAATCATATTTACCAATAGCTTCTATCTCTATATATGGAACCGTTTGACGATAAAATACATCTTTTCGTACACGAGTGGTATTTAAAATAGCATCAAAAGGAGTAGCAATTCCTATTAATACATAATTCTCCTTCTTTCCATGTGTAAATTTCTCAAAAAACAAGTCAAAATCAGAAACTTTAAGGGTCTCTTTATGCATATTCATTTTACTAAAAACGCATAAAGCCAAATATACAAATCGAGTTGAAATCAACTCAACAAAATCATAATAGATGTTTCGACCACAATTATATGACTTAGCATCAAGGAACATCAACTTATGAACAAGAAGTTGGCAAGGATTTACCAATTCCTCTTCATTCTTATTCCTTGCATCTTCTACAAATAATCCTTTAGGGATATATCTTAAGGCATCTCTTTCAAATTGTGTGAATCGGTTTTTGAAATCATCAATGATCACATTATTTAGTGACATACAATACAAGTCTTTTACTGATTCGCTATTCGTTGAATTGCCGCTAAACAATTTATAAATCTTCTTCACTATATTGCAGCCAACCTTTTTCCTAACAACACCTCCTTGCTCCTTCAAAATTGGCATATCATTGATGGACTTCATTTGCTGTATATAATTTTCCAATAAGCTATTAAAATCCACATCCTTTATATAGGGATATAAATCAGCTATTTTATTATGCTGTTTTATGCTCTCAGCAGCTTCCTTAAGATTATCTCGTCTTTCTTCTATTGCTTTAATATACTCAGCCGTAACAGATATCGGCACAAAATAGTTCGTGCTATCTTTTTTTGACATTAAAAGAAGCAATGCCGAAGTGTATCGTGTCAGCAATTGCACTATATCTGTGTTTTTATCACATAACTGCTCACTTAAAACACTACTAATATATTGTTTCAGACTTTGAGCATACATTATCAATATATTAGCCCCTTTTATTGGATATAAAGAAGGGAAATATGTTCTCTCATAATTTAACAGAATATCAAGTAGATAGTGCTTTTCCTTTTCAAAGCCATAAGCCATAGAGATATAATGAAATACAGCCAAATTAGTCCATGATTCATATGATTTTTTCTCTACTATATATCTATAAATTATCTTTCCTCCCTTTATATAATAAATTTGTGGCAATTTAAGAAGGCATTTAAAATAGTAATTTGTATAATCTAGGTATTTGAAAATTAAATCAACATTGTTTTTGTCTATCATTCTACGTAAACAGGTAGCCAAGTACAAAGCATCGTTATGAGCCAAATACATTGTTCTGTTAAAAGCGCCAACCATTGTATACACAATAGATTCATTTGACAAATACCCTCTTGAAAATGGCGTAAAATCAAACATTAAATCCTTGAAGAATCCCATTGTCAAATAATGTACCGCAGATTCTTTTATTACCTCATCTGCATCCTTTTTCAAATTCCAAGTTGATATACTATTCTTTTCTCGTTCAATAGTTGTATCAAGTCGAGTAAGAATATTCTGAAACAATCCAAAATCGTCATGCTTTACAGAATATCGTGCAACCTCATACAACCTTTTTATATAAGATTCATTTGGGGCTTCCTCTTTCCATTTTGATACCATTTTTTCTGTAGATTTCATGATAGCATTACCTTCCGTATCTTTTCTGTGAAGATAATACCTAAAAGTTATTTTCAACCCCATCCACCATTTCGATAGTTTCGCAACCTTTTGTTCATATTTATATCTTGCATCCAAAATCTCTAATAACCGTTCTGGATTATTGTATTTTATTGACCGTTTAGCAAAAGACCATACTAAGAGAGCATAGATACTTGCAATCAATAATGAAATACTATTCCAAAATATAGTATATTGTACCAGGAAACTCTCTTTAAAAAACAAAGAACAGCCCCCATAAATTATGACATAAGTTATACAACCAAAACTTGCTTTCCAAAATAGTCTGTACAACCAAGACGAACTAAAAAGATTAGATAATAGCTTGGACTGATACTTGTCGTTTATTTGATTAATTCTATCGAAGATAAAAGGAAAAGAGAAAGCAAACAATGCTATTATCAAGGGAAAAACAATAATTCCGACAACATCGCTATACCCAATTCCATCTATATAGATATCATTTAAGCGATTTAAAATATCCCTTTGTGTATTATCTGAAAAAACAGTAATAGTATCATGGGCAACTTTTCCCATAGGAAATTGCCAATCATTCATACGCAGAAAATCCAAACTATCATTTCGCTCTAATAAGATACTGTCCAACAAATAAGAATGACACATTAATATACCAACCATAACCTAATTCAAATAACAAAATTATTCCTCAGCATGCCATAATCTTTATAGCATTCCGTATCTTCTATTTCCTTCCATACCTCCTTGTTCTTTTCATCCACGAACGGAGGACATTCATCGCCGTAGAAGGTATGCCATGTGAATGGTTCGAAGTCAAGATGCCAGAGGAAGGATTTTGTTGTGGGTTGTTTGGTTCCATAAGTTTATTTTCTTTTCAATTCGATATGACAGACTTTATTGTTCTACAAGTCTTCCTCATTTTCCTCTCTATTGGGCAGAGCAACTTGTTTGTTTATATGTTTCATGTTTCCTGGATGCATTCTATTGTCATTAGAAACCAGTTTTGTATATCCTAACAGTATCATATCCTTTGTCCTAGCTATGTTCGCTTCAGACATAATGCCATTAGCATACATACTTTTCAAAGTGTCCAAAGTATTCCCATAGTAGAACGAATGTTTGTCTAATTCTGTCATGTATTTTCTAACGACATCCTGCCAACCATCAGGTTGCTCATGAATCACAATGCAGACAAGCAAGTGTTTTATGACAGAATTTCCCTCTGTGGTGATTTGGTCAAATATGAGTTGAGATAACTTTGACGAATATATGTTGTCTTTATACCACAAGACTAAATTATATGGAATTGTTGCAATAACAGCAATTAGCAACTTATTAGGATCATCTCTTAGTTCATCAAATCCTTCGGTTAAAGCCAATCCGAAGCCATCATATCTGGCAACACCATCCTTTGCCAATGCTGGAGCCATTAGATATATAACACGAATGGTATCATACCATGCATTGGTAATCGCTGTTAAAAGTTCAACTTTCTTTTCAGGTTCAATGTAATCACTATTACGTAAAGTCTTCGATGCAATCCCTATCATTTCCTGTAAATAGTTGACAGAATAGTTCTCAAAAACTTTATAAACTGACTGATGGAAAGGGGCAGAAGGATTATAGTTGTTATCAGTTATTGCATCTTTGATTTCGTTAGGCAATTTCGTTTTTTGTAGAGTTGTTTCCAACTGCTGTATAGCCTTTGTTGTCTGCTCGTCTGTTGTTTCCAATCTCAATTTTGAAAACGGATTTATACCTTCTGGCATACCAACTTTTTCGTGAACTTTCTTGGATATTCGAACAATGTCATTGGTAACAACTTCCGCTGCATCATTTCTCGTGCGGTCACTTCCTGTATAAAATTCCATTACTTCAGGATAGTGGGCATAATTTTCATTCTCTAAAATGAAGTCAGCAAAGTCTTTACTTTTAGACATACGCATAGCTGCAAAATAATAAACCCAATATGCAAATCTAAAACCATAAACATTTGGTTCGTATTGACAAATGATACGGTTCTTCAGCAAAATCTCAAACAGATAGTTTACATCAATTGTTATTTTCTGAGCCTTGCAGAAATCATAAAGGACATCACAGAAATTCTTACCACTAAAATAGAATTCTTCATTTCGAATCATTTGTTCACAATAATATCCCAAGGCGAATTCGCAATCTTTTTCATCAGGCAAGGATTTGTAGTTTGGAACATCCTCGTTATCAAATATTATACGTAAAACTTTTTCTATAACTGCAGTTCTGTTTACAGGATTCTCATCAAAAGAATTACTAAACACTTCCAACAATGTGATGCAATTCAATGGCGTACGATGCATATTGAAATTCTGAATATCATCATCCAATCTTTTCAAGACGATGTCATTTTGTCCTATATGTTTGTGTCTATTATAAATCTCTACCATTGAACGAATTTGGCAAGTCTGCAATGGAGCCATATACAGAACTGCAAAATCAAATTCTGTTGTTGCTATATTTTCTGTTTCAATCAAAGTCTTCTCCAACATTGGACATAAAATCAATATTGGAATATTTGGGTATTCTTGTGTTACAGTTGTCAATATCTGTTTGGCATCCTTATTAGACAACATCCAATTGTCTATAATGATACGTTTAACATTTTCTGTTTTCTGTGAAAACGCAAGAAGTTGTGCGTCAACAACTTTCTTCACTGCACCCTTTCGTATCAATCCAGCATCAACATATAGGCAGAATTCCTTTCGTTCTTTCCATAGCTTTAAAATGAAATGCCATGCGAAAGAAGATAATCCATACTGAGCTGGCGTAATAATCTTCAGGTTATTGGACGTATTCATTAAGTCAGATTCATCATACAAATTGTTTCTTTTGAATCTGTAAGACCTATCAAATCTATCCAAGCTGAAATATCTGTCTATCCAAATCAAAGGCTGATCTCCATATACATTCATAGTGTCTCTAAAACGCTCATTCAACATGATTGAAATAGGGTCGCTAACAAATGTTTTTGGACTGTCAAACTTGATAACTCCGTCTTCATCTTCTGTGAAATCAATACCCTTGCGGAAAGAGTTGCGACTGGAGAACCATTCCCTATATGTTATCTTATCAACTGCATTATCTTTCAACTCTATAATACAATATCCCAACTTGTCAGTTTTGTCAGTATAAAGCTGTGGAGCCATACACCAGATGAAACTGTCTGAGTTATTATTGTTGCATAGGATATTTTGCTCATGTGTATGACCTGTCAGAACCAAGTCAAAATGTAATTTCACAATCTTTCTCAATTCAGAAGCTGCCCATTCCGTTAGAAATTCGAATGGATGATGTAAGACCAGAATTTTCTTTTTGGAATTAACATTTACCCATTGATACAATGCTCTTGTTGCGATATTTAATCTTCCCTTGTCATCCTTTAGCAAAGGATAGTCTGAATCGTCAATTCCAGCAAATGAAGTCAGCGAAGAATTTAGACAATAAACACTCCACTCATCGTTCAATTCTATCTGATAACCAATGGAATTGTTATGAGGACATTCTAACTTTTCTTTCAGAAAGTTCTCGTAATTTCCAAATTTCTTTGTTAACAAATTGGCCTGAGTCTCGCATTCCAACAAGTCATTGAATTTACATTCGGTAAAGTCTTGACTGACAATAGAAGAGTAAACGATTTTGTTTTCCTCTATGCTTGTTCTTTGGATGTCGTGATTTCCTGGAACGCAAATGATATGTTCTTTCTTGATACCTAATGCCATAAGTGGAACTATCATATCATTCCAGAAATTGTCATATGATTCTTTATCATCAGCCTTCTGCACCAAGTCTCCACCAACAAAGACAAATGCGTCTTTGTGCGGAATCTCTTCAAGTTGCTTTTTTGCATCACGAATGAAGGCATTGATGACGACACCTTCATTTTCTGCTCTTTTACCAGTAAAATGGATGTCCGATATGTATAGGATTATAGTATTCATAATTATATTCTTTTTAACCAATTTATAATTTTCTGCAAAGGATTATTGTTATGCAAGTGGCGTTCTTCTGCCACGTGTGCGTTTTGCAGTACATCGTTTTCTGCCTCTAACTGGCTTTCTTGTTCTCTATCTTCAACAAAATAATAATACGCCACTATCACTTCTCTTATCTGTGTATTGGCACATCTTCTGGCTTCTCTTGCCAAGAGTTTCACGATAATATATGCTATAGAGGTCATTATGACCACTCCTAGAAGACCAACTATGGCGTTTTTTCCCCACGAGGGAATCACTATGCCACTCCAGCCACCCAACCATTGACAGAAAGTATTACACCATTCTTTCCACACAGAGAAATACTTGACCAAAATCGTTGCTGCAAGAATAAAGACTGGCGGAATCAATCCTTCATATATAGCTCTCAGCACCCAAGAACGAGAAGCAAATACAAATCTACTTCGGCAGTCTTCGTCTTGCGAATTATCCAATCTCATCCACATATAGGAATAGGCTGCACTATTATTATCTTTCATCAGTTTCTTGATAGTTTCACCTTGGAAGTCAAAACACTGGGCTGTTTCTTGAAATTTAGATTCAAAATCCTCATCATTCGTTTTCTTATCCCCAAAGTGCTTCATCATCCAATATCGGAACTGCTTACCAGCTATCCAACTTATCATCCCCAACACGTATGCTATAACAATACAGATTATTATAGATACCGTTACCTGGTCTTTATGAAACACAAAATCTTTCAAGCCAGGAAACGCATATACCAACACCCCCAACATGGTTGCACCTGATACCAAGTACGACATATCAAAGATATTCAACGCCCCTGTCACTGTATCAAATTGTTTTTGAAAATCCATAGCCTTAATTCTATTCTCCTTTTACCAGTTCAAAATCGTAAGCCTTCTTTTCCTTGTAATCCACGATTCGGTAAATCTCTCCATCTTTCTTTACATTAGCAAATTCCCTCTCTGTAACATTCATAATATCAAAGGAATTTCTTGAAATACCAACTATATGATATTGCTGATGTTCGGCATAATCATAGAAGATAGTATGTCGCCCAGCTACATAGTTTTTCTTATCATACCTAAAATAGAACAAGCGAGAATTAGTCATTGATTCAGACAAAAAAACAAAATGTTCTTTAGTCTGTTGACAATACAAGGTAAATATGCCATGCAAATCCTTTACATTCAGATATAATGCATAGCCAGCAACTATAACACTCAGATTCGCTACCGTCATATCTCAACCTCCAAATTTAAAGTATTCGCCATTCTTGATCAAATCCTCAAGGATATGCATACGTTCTGTATAACCATATCCTTTTTGCTCCAGATAGGTTGCAATACGGGCATACTCAATATAGATGTTCGTCATGAAAATGCCAGGATCGTCACTTCCCACAACTATCGGTGGAGTCAACATTCCTTCCTCATCAAGATCATCACCAAGCCATTTTTCCAGATGATGCTCTTTGCTTTCACGATAAAAACTGATGGCAGTGTTGCTCGTCAACAGGACTTCCAAGGCGACACCTTTCATGGCAATCTTGTTGAGCACCAGCTTTTGAATATGATATAGGTTTTCTGCCGTAAAAAGACCTTTCTCTATATCCACGTCGCAAAACTTGTTATATTCTGTCTTCACTTTCGTATCAAAATGATACTTCCGGTAAAGTCTCTTTGCTGCCGTATCGACCTTGAACATTTTCGTCACTTTTTCCATCTCTGTAAAATCAAACTTATCTATATGGGTGTAGCCCCGGAGGATGTCACCATCATATTTTCTGAAAGCCCATGCATTCGTCATTTCCTTGATGCTGTTAAATGTGCCATAGATTTCCTTATGTAAATCCATAATCCGATTATGAAGTTTGGGCAGCAACTGTATCAAGTCGTTATATTTGTTTTCATTGCCGGAAATCAAATGGTAGGCGACAATCAAATCGTCCAACCATTCACCCTTTCTCATTTTCACCGTCTTTCCAATACGGTTCATCCAGAGCGAAGGTTCTATTCCTGCCGCCGTACCATGACCGATACGGTCTCCTTGTTCCATATCCAAGAAATCCACAGCTTCCACCATCATACGAAGACCGCTCAACAAGTGAACAAAGTCCTCACCTGCATGAAAAGTGATTTGAATGTCTTTCTTCCTTTCTCTCCATTTCTTGCGTAGCCAATGAAAGGTCGGCGCAAACACCTCAGGTCCAGCATCCATCTCATTGGCTGCGGCATCAATGCCCACAACCTCACACTCTTTGATTTTCTTGTATGAAGCATATAACATCATCAAATAGAGTGCATGACCTTTCCTGCGAATACCTTTACGTACCTCCCGGTGCCTTATCTGCCTGTCAGTTGGTTTTGTATCTTTCTGCTTGATAAAGTGAGCCACCAGTTGAAATTTAGGAGCAAAGCCTTTGCCGAACTTATCCGCCAAACGCTTCTTATAACTCTCGTATCCATTTATGATACCCTGCACTAAAGCAAGGTTATCATAGAGTGTATCCTTTGGTGAAAACCGCCCCTCAATATGCTTCAGAAACAGAAAGTCATTATCGTAGCTCAGTTGTCTTAGTCGGCTTTCTATATTTTTTTCCTCATGTCGCCATCTGAATCCATTTTCAGTCACCATTTGGAACTGCTTGAATCCCTTTTGCCATTCCTGCTGTACCATCATCTTGTGGATACTGCCAAGAATCAGGATGAGATGGTGAAAGTTCTTCACGGTTTTCCCATCCAATTCTCCAGCATCCATCAGTTTGAGAACTTTCAAATAGAAATATGCCCCGACAGCCAACTGCGGATTATCATTTTTCCCGTATGAAGGATGCCAATATTCGTATGGGAAAGAAAGAGGAATTTTTCCCTTGGAATATTTGGGAATCGTATGAATGATAGTTTTCAACAGTTTTTTTCCTGTTCGTATCCTGTTTACAAAGTCATTTAGAGGCACTGTTGTCAACTGCTCCCTCTGCATCCTCACGAAATACTTGTTCCAGGCAGACTTGAATGAAAATATCCATTTCTCCACATTGCCTATTTGCGTCCACCAGATATAATCAGTCTCAGCGGTACCATTGATATGGATATGCAGGTCTATCAATCCTTGTTCATCCGCCACCATTTTTTCCAGGTTGCGGTTGTATGGACGTTTGGTAGCAGTGGAAGCAAAGTTACTCTTCAGTACTTCACGGAAAAACTTACACTCATCCTTTTCAAACTCCCTATCATCCAAAAAGAAAGCAGCCTCTATCAACAAAGGTGGAAATACTCTAACCACCTCCATCCATTCGTCAAGCATATCTTTCTTTACGTACAGATTACCTTTCAAGTACATCAAGTAACGCTCCGCCAAATATTTCAACGATTTGACGATGAGTTGCGACAGGCTACACTTGTCATCACAGCCCAACTCTCGCATTTCCTCCTCAAATGAACCTTCAAAGCAATAATCAGGTTGGTACACATCCTTAGCCTTGCCAAGCATATAGAGCCGTCTGTGTATATCAGCCATCGATGTTTGCTCACCATGCTCGTAGGCTCCTAATGTCCACTCATCATTAAGGAGATATGCTGTAAATGGGAGTCTCATGATATACTTATTTTGAAAATTCTAAAAACACATAGTAAGGATAGTCCTCAGTTTGATTGACATCTTGGAATAATTTTGACGAGTTGCTTTTCAACGCATCAATTTGTTTAGAAATTTCCAAATCCTTACGATTCAGTCTTGACAACTCTCTAAGAATAAAACGCTGTGAGAATTTCAAAGAACGTAGTTTTTCTGCGATTGTATCCTCGTCTTCAAAAGCCAAATCCTCAAAACTTCTCTTTTCCTTGCGCAAAGCATTTAATTGCTTTGCCAATTGCCCTCTTTTTGTTAAAGGAACAGATTTCTTTGCCAGTTCATTGGTTATATTCTGAATTTCCACCTCTTTATCAAAAAGATTATCTAAATTATCACGTTCTGCCTTTAAAACAATCTGATTTTTAAGGTTCTCCTCTTTCTTCGCCTCAAGAGTATCCTTTTGCTCAGCTAAGGCAATTTGTTGACTCAACAAAAAGTCAAGTTGGTTACTCTCAACATATTCTTTGACCACTGCTTCTGGCACATCTTCTTTTTCTTCTATTTTATCTACAAATTTAAGAACACGACTTGCTACATAACTTTGCAGCAGAGGACAAGAAATCATCCATTTGGCAAAAGAATTCTTTTCTTGATGTTTTTCCAAGAATCTTTTCCAATAGTTGTACATGAATATATCTACAATTTTACCATCATGTCCCAGTTCTATACCCTTAACCTCTCCATTTACAATGCAATCTTCTACGATACAAGCATTCCAGAATGCAAGAATATAGTTGGAAATATACTCTCTCATTTCAGCACTCTCATTGACAGTACCATTTGGTGTAATGTCATTGAACGTATAATACATTCTCGTAAAGATTCGATCCAAGTTATAAGGTGTTAACTTATCCACTTGACTATATTTCGAAATCCATTTCCAAAGCACTTCCACATAATCATCTATTACAGTAGAAGCATCTTCGATATTAAACTTCATCTGAGTTCCAACTTTGTCTCTCAATTTATTGCCAGGCTTCAAATCATTTGGTTCAATATACGTATGTACCTGGGCCAAATGCAGCAACTTGGCTTTTATAACTGTCTTACGTTTCTCCCCATTCTCATCTTTTTCTACATTGATATTTTCAGTCACTCTCAATATCTCTGCGATAGCTGCAAACAGGCGATAAATCGAACAAAATTTCGTTTCAGACATATCTGAAGAAATGGTTCTTAACTGAATCAATCTTACCAATAATCCCTTAACACCATTTTGGGGAACCAGGTCTTTATTAATAGCAAATACACCCGCCATTGTATTCTGCAAATTGCTCTCAGGACGGATGCTCGGTATCATATTCATTTCAGCATTGACGTATGCCAACACATTACCCAATAGTTTACTGATACCCGAATCATAGTATATGTGGGCAAAGTCATTCAACTTTGATCCATCTTCTCCCAAAGAAAGAAGTACCTGACGAATAAAAGACACACGGACCAGAAAATCAAAGGCTATGGATGGATTTGTATGAATCTGACGAGTACATGAAGTACACAAGGCCAATATGGCATTGTTCAAGCTGTCATCCTCCATATTGGGCATCATGTGACTGCCTGTTGCCACAATCTTGTTGTCTATCAAGAATTTCATAATCCATCCTGCATACATGGATGTCTTTGCCATCAAATGCTTATTATCTGCGGCATATTGATTAATATACACCTCAAATACTTTCAGCAGCTTATCGGTCAAAGCATTTTTTTTCTCTTCATCCGATAGCTGAGAGTTATCACGCAAGAAGTCATCATATACAGAAAGCAATCTATATTGGTTTCTGAATGGCTGTCTAAGAATATGGTTCACAAAGGTAGCCTTGTCCGTCTCATCCATGCTGATGACATCCAGATATGAGAAAATCTCCTCATAGATTACCCTCAAGTCTTGGGTCGTACCATTGGAGAAACGTATTGTCACAGAATATGGTTCAGCCTTACTCTTATCACCCTCTTGATAGGTAATGATTCTGTTATAACGATACTTTTCATACACATTGTCCAAAAGTATGCGATATTCAGGCTTTATCATCTTTTGGAGATACTGAGTTTCCAAACGGTTCACCATTTTACGATAGGCTGCCCGTTTGCGGTCGGCGGAAGCTGAGTTATCACATTCCTTCTCCAGGAAGTCTTTTTCGAAAAACTTCCAATAATTCTGCCTGATTGTCATTCCATAGAGATTGGCATCACCAGTCATCACGACAATAATCTGTGGCGAGGTGAAATAAAGACGAATAGTCTCCAATATCTCAAATGTCTTTTCGATGTTCACATCACAGTCGTCAAGGATAAACAACAGAGACTTCTTTTTAAGAATACTCAGAGCTACATTGATATACTCGTGGAATCGGCGTTCCAAGTCCTTTGCCTTCATGGCAAGGTTCACAAAATTATCTGCCACATAATCCGCATCCGTCCAATCTGCATACATGCCCAACTTTCCTACACCATCTATGATAGGCAGAGCCTCATACAAAGCTGATGTTGCTTCATCAAAACGTCTTTTATCATTCTCTTTATAATCTTCCATCAAATATAAAAACTTACCGTGAATGGAAGCAAGGAAGCGAATCATAAAGTTCTCCTTTTTCTGAATCTGGTTAGGTTCTATCACATCTATGACAACGAGTTTACTACAGTCGATTCCATGATACTCGCCTTGGTTTACATGCTCGCGAATCAACTTCTTCAAAGACTTTACAAAGGTAGTCTTACCAGCACCTCGTCTTGCAAAGATGGAGATGACATCATTCTCCGACCTGATCTTTTGGGATGGATTATATTCTCCATATTCCATCCTCTCTTTAATGATTCTGCAAATCTCGTCAATCTGCCTTTGGTGTATCAATGCTTTCTCATCGCATATCAAACCATTTTCCTTCATCTTCTTCATGTCGATGAAGGTAGAATATCTTCCGTCATTCATAAGCTTGTAAGTTTTTGATTGTTATTATTTCAAAGGGCTACTAGGCTCCATCCCCAAAAGTAGTTCTTTATAAAGAGAGGAGAGGGAATCATTACCCATATCTATTTTATATTATCGGCATATCAGCAATCCCACAAATATCCTCATCACATAATAATCACATAATAAAGCCCACCCCATGCGGTCCCATCCCACAAAACCTGGCGCAGACCTTTGATGGTCCGCCAACCTTAGAGCGAAGCGGTTCCGAGCACCGGAGGGCGGTTACATCCTCTCGTCCCTGAGGGAAGAGAGGCTTGGAGAGAAAGGTGGAGCCTTCTTTAATGGTAAAGAAGGACGGGATGATTTTAGAACACACTTCTTACAGAAGAAACAGAGTTGCAGAAAACATCCCTTTCTCGGCAGAAAGTAATAAAAGAGGCGATTAAACAATCGCCTCTTTAATACTTTCTACGATGTAACGAACATCATCATCCGTTACCATCGGACCTGCAGGTAAGCAGACACCTACCTTGAAGATGGCCTCACTTACACCATTCACGTATGCAGGAGCATTCTGATAAACAGGCTGCTTATGCATAGGCTTCCACACTGGTCTTGCCTCAATCTTCTTGCTCAACATGAAGATACGCAAAGCCTCCACATTCTCATTTGGCTGACAATCAGTAGTAGGAGAATCCACCATGTGAATCACACCAGCAGCACCACCAACGGCAGTCTTCACAACCTCTTTATACGCATTCTCCTGACCTTGAATCTTCAACTTCGGATCAAGAGTCACAGTACAGAGCCAGTAGTTGGAATCATAGTCCGCATTTGGAGCCTCATGCAAGGTAACACCCTCAACATCCTTCAAGAGCTCCTTGTACAACTCCTGCACATGCTTATGATGAGCGATATGATCCTCCAAAACAGTCATCTGACCACGACCGATACCCGCACAGACATTACTCATACGGTAGTTGTAACCGATGGCAGTATGCTGATAGTAAGGATAAGCATCACGAGCCTGGGTAGCATACCACATCACGTTGTTCTTGCTCTCGGCATCCTGGCAAATCAAGGCACCACCACCAGAAGTAGTAATCATCTTGTTACCATTGAATGACAACACGCCAAACTTACCGAATGTACCCAGTACCTGACCTTTCCATCTAGAACCGCATCCCTCAGCAGCATCTTCCACTACAGGGATACCATACTTATCAGCAATCGCCATGATCTTATCGCAATCATAAGGCATACCATAGAGAGCAACAGGAACAATCGCCTTAGGATACTTACCCGTCTTCTCCTTGCGGTCGATAATCGCCTTCTCCAGCAACTCCGGATCCATATTCCATGAATCAGGCTCAGAATCGACGAAAACAGGAGTAGCACCGAGATAAGTAATAGGATGAGAAGAAGCACAGAAAGTAAAGCTCTGCACGCAAACCTCATCACCAGGGCCAACGCCACTAGCCAGCAAACCCAAGTGAACGGCAGCAGTACCAGCGCTCAGCGCCACCACCTCACGAGACAACTCAGAGCCATCGCTGTTCTTAGAAACGAAAGCCTTGAGATCATCCTCAAAACCATTCACGTTAGGACCCAGAGGCACCACCCAGTTGGTATCAAATGCCTCCTTCACGTATTTCTGTTCCTCACCAGTCTCGCTCATGTGAGCCAGACAAAGATAAATAGTCTTTCTTTCTTCCATTTTTATTTTGTATTTAAAGTTTATTCATTAACATTCAGCCCAATCAGCACCCACAATCAGCCCCTTATCCCTTGCGGTAGCCCCCATAAAGTCCCCCTTCACCCCAGGCGGTCCCAGCCCGCACAATATGGCGAAGACCTTTGATGGTCCGCCAACCATAAAGCGCAGCGGTTCTGAGCACCGGAGGGCGGTTACATCCTCTCGTCCCTGAGGGAAGAGAGGCTTGGAGAGAAAGGTGGAGCCTTCCTTAAGGGTAAGGAAGGACGGGTAGGTTTTCGAAAAATATTATGTCGTTTTACTAGAAAACACCATTCTTTTCCCTTTAAGAATTCCTAGGAATCCCAGATACCCTAGGAATGCCCCCACACTATTATGCATTACATCATCCGTTTCACAAAGCCCTTTACAGAAGGCGAATTGTGAAACCTCAATAATCCCCGATAAGCAGATTCCCGATAAGAGAATCTTCTTGGTTTTAAACCCAAGTCCTCCAAGCAGCAATCCAATCGGCACGAAGAGTGCAATATTCAGCAGCACTTCAATCAAGTCAGCTGGATAATCTACCCGATTCCAAATATCCGGATAGTTCCAAAACGGCATGATTTCAATATGCCGTTCCCCATGACTTGCTCTACAAATCACGGTAGAGCAAAGCACCAGAAAGTAATATTCCGCAAGCAAAGCCCCAAGCACGAATCTCTTCGCCCTACTCCCTTTCATCACCAGCATTCCAAGCACGATTGCAACAGAAAGCACAAGAAAGGAGATAAGCACATACTCCACAGGAATCCGAGGATTCAACCATTCATAAATTTCATCCATGAAGCACTATACTTCCTCCCCCGCAAACTTTACTTTTCTACCCAGCACGGTAGCAAATATCATTTCGATATCCTTCCAGAAGGAGTAATGGCGATAGTAATAGCAGTTAAGGCGAACCTTATCTGGGTATATCACCTTGTCATTATATTCTGTAGCTATCTCCTGCATAGGGCGAGTATCACCCTCTGACTGTTTCTTTGCCACATACTCAGAAATCATTTCGTCCTCCAGGCGATACTTTAAAGTCGCAGGACCAGTGATGCCAGGACGAAGTTTCAGCACATCCCTATCATCACCCTCCAACTTATCAGCATAACCAGGAACATCAGGACGAGGTCCCACAAAACTCATGTTACCAATCAACACGTCCCAAAGTTCTGGCAACTCATCAATCTTATAATGGCGGAGCTTAGCACCAAACGGAGTGATTCTACTATCCCCCGCTACCGATACCGACGAACCATTATGACTCACCACCATCGAGCGGAACTTATGGCACTTAAACAACTTACCGCCCTTTCCCACTCTCTTCTGAACAAAGAAAGCCGAACCTCCCGGCATCTTCTTATGAATAAGAAAAGCCACAAGTGGGAATATCCACCATATCAAAAGCAAACCGCAAAGGGATGCTACTATATCAAATAGTCTTTTGAAAATCATAATTATTTTTTCACATAATAAATCTTCTTGAAGACACCACATACCAAGTTCATTCCTGTCCAAAACAAACTTGATATTGGATTCATCTTCATTGCCTCATGCCATAGTTTATAATGCCACTTGATCATAGTTGCATAACCATGAGTTGAAACACTACCAACTCTACCTCTGCGATATTTTGCTAAGGATTCATCAAGAAGATAACAATCTTCCTTTTGGCACACCTGCAACCACATCGCATAGTCATTATTCTTCTTAATGTCTTCTATCTGGATCAAACCTACCTTTTCTCGGTTATACATCACAGTTAGACATCCAAGCCAACAGAAAGAATACATTCCCAATTTTGTGATGTGGTTAGGTCCTGTGACAAGAACACCTGTAGGGCGAGATTTTTCGTCCATTTCCTCATAACGAGTATAGGAAAATGCATAACCATTCTCCACCATAAATTTCAACTGATGCTCCATTTTCTCCGGCATCCATAAGTCATCACTATCAAGAAATGCAATCCATCTACCCTTAGCTCTGCGAAGAGCATTATTGCGAGTAATAGCAGCTCCACTATTCTTAGGATTGCACTCATATTTGATGCGACTATCCGTGTCCAGATATGGTCGGATTACCTCAAGTGTATTATCGGTAGAACAATCATCCTGTATCAGCAATTCCCAATTCTGGTAGGTCTGAGCTTGAATACTTCTTATTGTCTCACAGATAAAAGGAGCGCACGCCCATGTTGGAGTGATAATTGATACTAATCCGTAATCATTCATAATACTAGTCTCTTCTAAAAATATCTCGTGTATAAATCTTATCCTTCACATCATCCAGGCATGCATCGTAGCGGTTGGCGATGATGGCATGGCTCTGAGTCTTGAAGGCTTCGAGATTGTTCTCTACTCTACTACCGAAGAAGGTGCTACCCTCTTCCAGAGTTGGCTCATAGATAACTACCTCTGCACCCTTTGCCTTGATACGCTTCATGATGCCCTGGATGGCTGACTGGCGGAAGTTGTCGCTGTTTGACTTCATGGTCAGGCGATAGACACCAATCACACAGTTGTGCTCCTTGCTGGCATCATAGCTGTTGGCATCGGCATAGCTGTAATAGCCTGCCTTCTGGAGTACGGCATCAGCGATATAGTCCTTACGGGTACGGTTGCTCTCTACGATTGCCTCTATCAGGTTCTCTGGAACATCGGCATAGTTTGCCAGGAGCTGCTTGGTATCCTTTGGCAAGCAATAACCACCATAGCCGAAGCTTGGGTTGTTGTAATGAGTGCCGATTCGTGGGTCAAGACCTACGCCATCGATGATTGCCTTGGTATCAAGTCCCTTTACCTCTGCGTATGTATCCAACTCATTGAAGTAGCTTACTCGAAGTGCCAGATACGTATTGGCGAAGAGCTTGACAGCCTCAGCTTCCTTCATGCCCATAAAGAGAGTATCGATGTTCTCCTTGATGGCACCTTCCTGGAGCAGAGCGGCGAAGGTCTTGGCAGCTTCCTTCAACATCTCGACATTGGTTACTGACTCGATAGCCTCGTTCTCCTCTGCGAACTCTGGACAATCAATAATCTTTGGATAGCCTACGATGATACGGCTTGGGTAAAGGTTATCATAGAGTGCCTTACTCTCTCGAAGGAACTCTGGAGAGAAGAGAAGGTTGAACTTCTTTACGCCCTTCTTGGCATACTTCAAGTAGAGGTTGCGGGTGTAACCTACAGGGATGGTGCTCTTGATGACCATCACTGCATCTGGGTTTACCTCCAGAACCAGGTCGATGACTTCTTCTACATGGGTTGTATCGAAGTAGTTCTTCACTGGGTCGTAGTTGGTTGGTGCTGCAATCACTACGAAGTCTGCATCCTTGTAGGCTGATTTGCCATCAAGGGTTGCCACGAGGTTTAATGGCTTTTCAGCCAAATACTTTTCGATGTAATCGTCCTGGATTGGAGAAATCTTATTGTTGAGTTTCTCCACCTTCTCTGGGATTACATCTACTGCTGTTACATGATGGTGCTGAGATAACAGGGTTGCTATACTCAGACCTACGTAGCCGGTGCCGGCTACTGCTACTTTTATATTCTTAAAATCATTCATAATCTAGCATACAAAAAAAAATAATTACATTCAAAGTAAGCGTATTTGAGTAAATATCATTCCGACAAGAGAGACCATCTGCTCGGACTTCGCATGCGACACAATCCTACACGTACTGGTGTCAACAAACAGTTGTAACATATATTCAGACAGATGCCTTTACGAATAAGATGCCATAACTCACTATTTAAAGGCTATAGAGTCTTTATTAACTTGGCTGGCGACCCGCCAAAAATAGCAGGCGCATTAGAATCTAAATTCTTTCCTAAGGTTGAATTTGCAGCTAGAATACTACCATTTGGCAAATTAGCTCCAGCCAAAATTACACAGTGCCCACCAACCCATGAATTATCACCAATATGAATAGGCTTATATATGCATTCTCCATATCTATATGAACCATCTTTCATCGTATGGTTATCACAAACCAGCAAACACATAGGACCAAACATTACATTGTCTCCAATATAAACATCTTTATTTGCGATAAAGACGCTATTATATGCAAAATACACATTTGAACCCACTTCCATACCGTCAACACACACTAAGTGTACATTATGAGCCACTTGAAAATTTTTACCACACGATTTCAAGGCAAGACTATACAGCCCCCCTAAATCTCATAATTATTGGCACATCTGGCAGGAAAAAAAGTGTTGTACGAATAACCCAACAATACAGTTGTTTAAGTTTATGTTTGAATTCCATATTTTTATTGTTTAAAAAGAAATTTCCGTATACGGCTTGTTATGAATCAAAGAAGCAAATTTTGCAAAGCCACTCTTATACATATCTCCTGTAACTAACAGATATATATGCTCAGCATGAGAAATCATAAAGAGGTCAACGAAACTCTTAAGGTGAGTATTAAGAGTATGATCATCTGTAAATGACATATGAACCACTTTACCTGGTATTGTGTATACAAAACTAAATATACTAAGAGTATCAAGAAATTTTCTCGAATCACTTGTTACAAGAACTTTTGTACCAGGATTAGCCAAATGAATTTCTAAAATTTTATCTTGTATTTTTTTTATCAAATCTATCTGTTGCGACTCTAAAAGTGGCATAATATTTAGTTCTTTAAAATCCCCAAGGAGATTCTGGAATCTAAGAACAACAGCTATATATCTATCGTTTATTTTGTCAGTATTATAACTAATTGCATCTTTTAACAAAGGAGCAGGAACAAATAATTCATTAAATAAACTAGATACCTCTTTAGATTCTTTCACAAAATGAGCATTAGAATAAATTTGATATTGCTTACTCCCATTTGCCATTCTTTTCAGAAGATATTTTTTCTGAATCGCCAATTCTTTGTCTAAATTATAGCCATATTCATCAGAGGCACAAAAAACATATATAAGATTCATATCCTTATGGTTAGATACAATCCTATCGTTTTGAATAAGCCAATCTATACGATTAGGCAACAAATAACCAGACAGTTTAAAAGGATGTGTGAAATTTATATAGAAAGGCACCCTCATTTCCTTTGATAGTTTATATAAAGATAATATTCCATATAATCTATCACAAAGTCCCCCTGGATTACACTTTCCATCAGCCATATAGATTATCCCAGGCTGAGGATTACTTAATTTACTGTTATTACAAAAGTGCTTTTTAATTTTGTAAGCCATATATCTGTAATATAACACACAGCCACGCAATTCGTAAAGCACAAATCTAAACATTATTTTTTTCATTTTTTAAATATATTCTTAACTATAGGAAAATTCTTAATTGTATTTCGCTCCGATTTATTCAATACCATAGAAATACTTAAGATCACTATTAATACATCCATTATTAAAGATGTAGATATAAAACCTACAAAATTTTGACTAAAGAGCCTACTCACCCATGATGATATTACAACTATTATAACGGTAAGTACAAACAATCTGCAACAAACATCCTTGAAATATTTCAATAAATCCAGATTAAAAAGATAATGGACATATATGGTTCTTGCTATAGAGCATAAAAAATTGACAGCAGCCCAAAGCCCCATGGCTAATACAGGAGAGCCATTTATTCTAAATGCTAAATAAGCAAGCGGTACAGACATTAATTTGATGCATCCTACCATTATCTGATGATTCTTTATATTACCAGTTGCATGTACACCTTGCCATAATGGAATCTGAAAAGAATCAAACAGATAGAATATCATCGTTACTTTTACTAAGTCAGGTGTAATATCCGGATATTTTCCTAACCATACAGTAAGCACATAATCTATATTTATAACAATAGGAACTGCTATAATAACGAACAAAATATATGAAACCTTAGACATAGTAAATATTAATTTCATAAAATATTTGTAGTCTTTTGCTGCATATGATTTTATAATTTGCGGATTAAAAGCCTGTGAAAAATTTGCAACAAACATATTAATACCACTATTAACTTGATTTGACAATCCTAAAGCTGCATTACCAACAACACCGACAAACCAGTTAAAAAAGACACTAAATGCCTGTTGAGTACAGACATCTGCTCCATTAACAAAAAGACTCCAGCCTGAATAAGAAGAAAATTTGATAATCCATTTCTTATCCCAATACCTAATATAACCAGTGTCTTTAAATACGTTCCTACAATATATTATATACGTTCCTATTACTAATAATGCTACAACAAATAGAAGAATGGCATATGATATAAGTTTGTCGATTGGACTTACAGATAAAAGATATACCGTAGCCAACTTCAGAACCACCTCAACAATACTAACAACTGCATAAAAATTCATCTGCTCATGAGCAATGATACTTGAATGGAATGGAGTCTGAATAATACCAACACAAAAAGTAAGCAGTGAAAATTGAAAAACTATGTTTGCTGCAAACATTCTATTATCTGGTATCTTAAGATGATTGTTCAAGAACCATACACCAATAAATTCCATCACAACAAAAAGTATAATAGCTAACATTATATGACAATTAATAGCCATAGAATAAACTTTTTTTAGTTCATCTGTTTTTCCTTCTCCAATTGCAAAGGCTAAGTACCTATAAGTCGCATTAGTTAATGCTGTCTTGAAAAAAACAAAGAAGACTACAACACTACCAACAAGATTGTATATACCAAAGTCCTCAAAACCCAGTACTCTTAGAACGACTCTTGAAGTATATAGTGTAACCAATAATACCAAGATCATTCTAAAGTAAAGAAATACAGTATTCTTGGCCAATTGTTTGATTTGTGATTCTGCCATAATTATTATATATTTGATAAAGTCTTTTTCTTAGAAAAACATACATATAAGTATATAAAAGATAATGCGTATGTATAACTACATACAAGTAATTTGAAGAAACTAAGCAAAAAGATTATTGCAATCAACGTGTATGCCACGAGTTTAAATGGATTATCTTTTTGTAATTTCAAGAACGAATATCTTGCAAAAACACCTAATAATAGATTTCCTATAAATACCCCTATCAAACCTCCATCCAAATACATACTATAAAATATTGAGACGAAAGAATTATAATGGATTTCTGGCGTTAGCATTGTCATTCCATCATCCTCAAGGAATACTGCCTCCACCACCTGTAACGGTAAAGGTAACTCCATTGACAGGACTTTTCTCAGTACAACAAAAATAGGACGAATAAAGCCGTACAACGATGCCATACCATACATATTGGGAAGTTTTGAAGTATCTTTTATACGCTCTTCCATAAAAGGAATACATCCTGAAAGATACACATAAAAAGTCTGCTCGACATCTGAACCTCTTACAACAGAAATAACAATTAACGAAACAACAAGTAAAACCAAAAGTATTCCTGAGTATTTCAAAATTTTCTTCGCTTCACGAGTGTTCTTGAATATCAACGTTGCAATAAACAAAGAGGCAATAAAGTAAAGCACAAAAAATCGTCCACCTGTAATAATCGTCATCAAAGCTAACGAAATAACAGAAAGAAGTACATAATACATTTTCTTCTGTCCAACAAATAGGTTTACAACACTGAAGATTATCAAGAACGTAATAAACGGTTCGCAGAAATACACAAAGGCTATAGCTACTATGCCATCGCCCATAATATCATCATGATGTACATATCGTATGTCATGCAAATCAACTCCTGAAGCAATGAGACTTAAAGCTTTTATTGCGGGGATTACCATTAGGATTACCATCACAACAATCAAGTTGTTGACTATTTTTTTATTTAAAGATCGTTTCCTTAACGTAATTCCCGATATACTCGGCTTCTTGAATATTAAAACATTCCCGATAAGGAACGCAACAAAAGCCACTATATAAATTTGATACGTAGCCTCGTGGATTTGTGGTAAACTATATGGATTTAGTGCATATAGTGTAAACACCAAAGCCCATGTACCTAAATACAAGGATACAGGATTATATAACACCTCATTACGCTTATAAGCTATATAAGCAATAACAAAACATAATATGGATAAAATCAAAGCCATTTTATATTAGATATTTTTTTAAAATGCCATACTTATCGAATAATCTTTTTTTAAATAATACGAGTATGTATTCTATTACTAAACTTAAAACTATAGTAAATACGAGCGAGGTTATTTGCTGACTAAAACATATTGAAACTACAATTAGAGAACCTTGAATAACAAAGAATATTGTATGCGTTAACATCACGAAGAGAGATTCTTTCCCAAACATAGATAAAATCTTTGATACGCTATTACATTTTATTATTACCTTAGATATGTTTATAATAAATGTACAACCTAAAATTGCAAATAGCACGAATAATATTTCATTGTAAAAAACTAAGTTATTAATATCGACATCATGATTTATATATGCATAAATAGTACTTAGTGACAAAAGAAACATTATTTTTTTCTCAAATAATTTATATTTATAAAATAGATATCCAACAATCATGAATATAAACCCTACAAAAGATCTCATTAATACTATATACAGCAGTATGGGTACTGAAGATATTGCAGATATATTTTTTATATTAAGATATGGTTTCAATAATAGCATACATATCATAATCACAATCACCCCCCCACCTAATCGTTTATTTTTCATATAAGAAAAGAAAAATAACTCTGCAATTAAGAATGCAGGAATAAACCATAAAACACCTTCTCCGACTCCTAAAATCGTATGCTCTAAAAACAATAATCCTTCATAAGTAGTGTTGTATCCCAAAGATATTTGGACAACATATCGAAAAAAGAAAATTGAACTAAACAGAATATACATCAGCCATACACGTCTTTGTTTAAAAAAGACTTCTGATAAATTCCCAAGAGACAGAAAACTTCCATTACCTTTTAACCATCCATTCAAAATGAAAAAACCAGGAATATGACATGAATATATCCAAAGACGAAATTTTAGCACAATATCAGAATCAATATCTGGAGGTATAATATGTCCAATAACAACAAGTATAATAAGAATACCTTTAACTGCATCCACCCACATTAATCTACCGTTCATACTATAAATTTATAAATTCATTATTAAAAGTTAATTCTAATGGTCTCAAATAAGAACCATTTTTTATCATATTTATATTCTGAGAAGAATCAAAGAACTTTAATAATTCCTGTTCATCATCAAAAACACATCCACAATTATAACGTTTTGTACTAACTGCTATGTTTCCGCTATCTTTATTTGTAATCACATACGCACCACCAACATAGCTTTCATAGAACGTATAACTGTAGGTCTCTGGCCATGGAGACCACAGAAAAGCTATGTCTATTTTATTTCGCCTAATTGCGTTTACCATAGCATCTGCTCCATCCTTCAAAAAAGAAACTTCTATCTCTTTCACATTAGGTAAATGCTCATCAGTTTTACCCAATACATATAAATCAATATCAATTGCATTCTCGTCAATATGCCTTACAAGATTTCGGAAAGTATTCCATCCTTTATTGAAAGATTTATATCCTATGTATGCTAACCTTAACCTTGGATTACGTGAATATTCCTGGTTATCAGCAGAAACTATCTGATGAGGTAAAACAATCAATCTTTCTTTTGAAACAGTTTTATATACTCCACACCATACATTCTTAGCAGCTTCTGATGGGAAAATAAACTTCATCGTTCGGAAATGTTCAAATAAAGCATGATATTGTCTTGAAGAAATAATACCTGGAACATAAAATCTACAAGTTATACATTTTGAGAACTTAAGACCTTCTGAACCACAATATTTTTTCTTGTTCTTAAGTAAGTTATGACCATCACAAACAGATTTGTAGTCGTGTACGTAGAAAAACAAAGATGCATCTACAAGACTTTCTAATAAAGTGGTTATCTGGCTAAACTTATATGAAATAAGAGAATGTACAAAAACTTTCTCGACTTTATATTTTTTAAGAAGGCATATCAACTCATCAAGAGACATTGACAAATAATCACTTTTGTTAATATGAACTCCGTATGAATGAAAACGGTGCTTAATTACATGCCCATTGAATGTAATATTGTTACCAATAGGAAAGACAGCAACATACTCATAACCTTTTGCATGAGCGACCTCATACTGTTCTAGAATAACCTTCTCCAGACCTCCAACATTATTTATATAGCTGGAATGCGAAATAGACAATATAGCTTTTTTCATTTTATTATTCCTTTATAACAAGCCACTATTTTATTAAATTTATTTTCCTCATGCATAAGTATTCTAAACGAAAGGAAAATATTTTTTAACTGTGCATATATCAAGCCTTTGAATGTACCAAAGTGTTTTTTAAATATATACTTTCTATTATGAGCTATCAGATAGTAACGATAAGCACTGTGATATGTAAATGTCTGATTCTCTTTAGTCTTATAACCAAAAGACTGTACCAAAACAGAATCACAATACTGCATTATCTTACATTTTTTCTCTTCTACCATCCAACCAAAATCATAATCTAATCCATCAAGGAAGATCTCTTCATCATACTTTATATCATATTTTTTCAAACAAGAGATATTCAAAAAAGAACCAGAGTTAATACTCCATTCTACCTGTTGCCATTTAGTTTTTCTATCATAAATATCAAAATCTGTCTTCAATACAACAGGGCAGAATGCTGCTATATCAGAAGATGAAGAATAATCTTCAATAGCATTTATCAACTTATGTAACTCTTGCTCCTTAAATGATGAATCCTGATCCATTATACAAAGATAATTATAACCAGCAGATTCTGCATCGTTCAACATTTTATTATAAGGTTTTGCAAGTCCACTATTCTCATTCTGAAAGTGATACTGACAAATAACGTGCTTGAATTTATAATCTATCTTTTTTGGTGAATTATCATAAATCATTATCAATCCGAACAAACCGGAATCAGCATATAATTCAATATTTTTCAATTCGGAGATTGTTGGATTATACACCACTACCCCCATACAGTATTTATTCATCTTTTTATTATATTAAATAAATATCATTTGCTAAATTTAAATCGCAGTAAACGTAACATCTGTTTTATCGTCCGTTCATATTTTTTTGCCATTTGATTGTATTCTTCTTGAGATATTTTTATATGAGACATATATGTATCAGGACGTTTCATCGGATTCAAAACAGCATGAGTCGCATATTCTACACTCTTTTTAGAACCTTCTTCATATTCACAATATTTACTTATCAATTGCCATAGTACTTTTCCTTTTTCATTATTTATTAAAACTGCAGAAATCCCATTTGTTGAGGCATCAAGGTGCTTAGGAGTAATATGCCAATAATCACCAATAGAAACATCACCAATCCGTTCAAATTTAGCATACTTACATTTATAGCAACATTCTCTGAAAAAAGTACCTTTTATAAAATTAGAGAAATAATAGTCACATAATGCAGGACCAGCAGAAATAGACCCATCAGAATAACGATACCCAAAACAATAATCACCCCATTTTGAAACGCTCTTATCACGAAATTGTACATCTACAACCTTCTTTTTTTTTGAATTCTTATAATTCAAATGCATTTGTAACTCTGCTGAGGAGGGAGCTCCATGACAGAATAAGTCTACACAAAACAGGTTTTCATAATTTTTATTTAAAAACAGTCTTAAACCTCCTATTTGACAAGGCAGTGCGATAAACAACACTTTTTCGCCTTTCTTTAAATAATTGCGACATTTTATATACGAATCATTAATATCTGCATAACAGTATTTTGATTTCAAAGCCTTTTCTACATTTGACTGTATTACCTCTTGAATAACAGGAAGAGTTTCATCATTATAAGAAGCCGAAAAAACCTTGAAACTACTAGACAAACAATTTCTAATCAAAAGACCTCCTATGCCACCAGACGAACTTTTAATCAACTCTTGCTGATTCTTATTATAAGCAGCATAAATCATGGATGGTGTGAAATATGTCAATGGTCGAGTTATTTGACATACTCTTTCACAAGCACCACAATTTATACAACTTGTACTATTGATAGATATTTTATTAAATTCATCTATGCCTATGCATTTCTTAGGGCATATCTGTATACACGCTTTACAAGTTGTACAATTATTATCTGGAGTTATCATGTTATTATTTTTTTTATATACTCTAAGGAACAGGCTCTATCATGTTCCAATTTTGAATCATAATTTCCTATAAGATCAGTTTTTTGACTGGAATTACTAATCATTCTTGACTCAAGACTATAACTAGTCAAAATACTCTCAATCCGTGAACTTTGACTCTCACCAGCAGAATATTCTCTATTATATACATAAAATTCTTTTTTTAAGTTAATTGAGAAAGCAACTCCATGGAAAGAGTCGGTACATATGACTGCTGAATTATTTAAAACATATACAAATTCAGCAGGACTAACGTCTATATCCTTAATATCTTTTGAAATCTGATTAAACTCATCAAATTTATAAGGAAAAGAATATATCGGAAGTTTTTTCTCTAAAGATACTTTCTTTATATGTTCTATAGCAACAGAACTCGGCTTATTAAGAAAGAACAATAGTATATAATTATCTTCTTTAATACTTTTACACTTTATGGAATGCTTAATCCAAAATTCTGATGTTCTTAGAAGCGTTGGATCTATATGCTGTTGAACGTTTTTACATCCTATACTTTCCAATATTGGCACAACTAAGGTTTCTCTAATACTAACATTCTTAAAGCCATTAATGTATCGCTTAAGTTTCTTCTTATACCATACAGGTATATTTTTTGTACCTGTACTTGCTGCATATGAAACACGCTTTTGTTTAGGAGCGAACCGCAGAAACATGAAAGGATTAAGCATTGGAGAAGTTAAGCTCCATACCTGATCACTTCCACAAATAAACATATCATAACTTTTATCTTTACGCATTGCAACGAAAGAAACATCTTTACCATGAATATTGTTTTGCAAAAAAGAGTCAAAATATTGTTTTATTTTAGATGATAATCCATCACATGATCTATTAGATTCTTTAGCAAATTTTTTATACTTTACCCATCTCTCTGGATATAAAATACAAGATATAAGAAATTTTATTTTTATAAACAGGCTTCTTATCTTCCAATATAAGCCTACTTCTTTTTGGTTCAAAACATCAACTTTACATCCACATTCTTCTAAAACAGATTGTAGTGCATAACATTGAAGAACAGATCCATAGTTGTAATTGCGATAAAAAGTAACAAGTCCTATCTTCATATTTTACAATAAGATTTATATAGTGATTCAAACCTTTAAAAGGTTGAATCACTATAATATTTATTTATCAAAATACATCTTCTCATAATACTTCTGATAATCCCCAGAAGTAACATTCTCAAGCCACTCCTCATTATCAAGATACCACTTTACAGTCTTCTCAATACCTTCTTCAAACTGGAGAGATGGCTCCCAGCCCAATTCCTTCTGCAACTTTCTAGAGTCGATGGCATAACGCATATCATGACCCT
>ERZ1026866.219-NODE-219-length-38510-cov-243.959667_pt1 | contig 38510 bp, 46 predicted proteins | sample MGYA00380163_ERZ1026866 | MGnify/ENA primary metagenome ERZ1026866 (study PRJEB33269, sample SAMEA4719799) | human gut metagenome | biome: human-associated habitat; feature: organic feature; material: feces | place: Cameroon | collected 2013-10 ...
GGAACTGCGCTCGCGCCCCCTGCTAAGCCCAACCGCACGGAATTTACAGCCACTCGGTTGTTTGTGGTCGAAGACCGATAATGTTAAAGCGATATTTTCCGAAAGTTATCCTACTGGAAAATCCCCTCTGTTTTGTTTGAGGAAAATGACATGGAACACAAAGATTTTATCAAGAAATGGTATGATTCAATTCTTGAGTCAATTCCCCATGATGTTAACATTATTAACAATATCATTGATGAACACCACAAATTATGGAAGATACAGAGATTCATACGCCTTGTTGTTCTGTTCAGCACAGCATTTTGCCCATTGATCGCCTGTTTTCTGATTAATAATAGCGTAAGTTTCTTATATATATTTATAATTGCTTTTTCTTGGGCTTTGTTGTTCAATATAGTCGTGTTTATCGACACTATCGCGCGTATTATTCCCTCTCCTTTAAGTGATCAAGTGATAATAGATCGCGAGACAATTCAATTCCTGATTGTTCTGACAAGTTATTATCCAGATGTGCAACAGGAGCTATTTGATCGACTGTTATCCGGTAAAAAATTGACGATTCGGGATGAGCAAGAAATAGAAGATACCTGCTTACGAAAAAACGTTAATTTACTCCTTCTTTGACATGTTCCATGCCGTTCAGTGCGTGGAGTATGTCAAGCTTTTCTATAAACAGGATGCATATAAGCATCGTAATTCAAATTAATTTTTTCGCTACCTGTCCCAAAATGTCTATATCCGCAACTGTACTTATGACACTGATCAGTCAGTGTGCGCCTGGTGTTTCACCTGACACTATGCACGCAATTATTATGACTGAATCCGGTGGAAATCCCTACGCTATCGCAAATGTCACTGACGGAAGCAGTAAATATTTTTCGACTAAAGAGGAAGCTGTCAATCACGCAAAAAAACTGACTGCCGACAAAAAAAATTTCAGTGCCGGTCTGGGGCAGATAAACAGTCGTAATTTCCAGACTTTAAATTTAACTCATGAATCTGTTTTTTCTCCCTGTACAAATATTCGTGCTGCTGCGACAGTGCTGAAAACGTGCTGGGATAAATACAACACAAAAGGAGGAGATCAACAAAAGATACTACGTGACGCTATGAGTTGTTATTACTCTGGTAATAACAAACGAGGTTATGTAAAAGAAAGCAATGGCAAAAGTTATATAGATATAATTGAGGAAAAAGCCGGAATACATACTCACTATGATATTCCGTCAATAAAATCATTTTCGGAAGAAACACGCCCTTTTATGATATCAAATGATATCCATAATAAATGGGATGTTTTTGGCGATTTCAGAACACACGTTTTTAAGGAGTGAGTAACTCTGCTATTAATTTAAATTCCTCGTCCTTTTCCACACAGTTATTAAATTAATGTTAATCAATTACGGAGAAAACCGTGCATCAATCTATTAAATTATACAGAACGTTATTTTTATTTGTTATTTGTGCCTTTATTGCCTCAAATCCGGCTATGGCTGGTATTGGCGGTCTTGATAAGGGCACAACTTTTATAGGTGAATTGCGCATCTGGGCCTATGGTTTTGTTGGTGCTGTGGCCCTTTTACACATTCTCTGGACAGTATTCCAGGCATACACAGAAATGGCTGCCTGGTCTGGTGTGCTCAAATCACTGATGTACGCCGCAATTGCGGGTGGTTGTGTAGGGGCAGCTGAAGTCTGCTACCAGATTTTCAAATAATTCACTTAATTACCGGAATACGTGATGTATTCCGGTTCATCATGAGGATCAACAATTGGATAAAGAAGAAATCCAAGCAGCCGAAGAACTTAATGCCGTCTATCTTACCTACAATGGCCTGAATCGTCCTGCCATGATCAGAGGAATACCGTTGATTCCTTTTATTCTGTGTTTTCTTGCACTTCTGATATCCTTTTTTATCGGCGTACTGACTATTGGTTTTTATGGGCTTATTATTCCCTCCATCATTATCGGCGTAATGATTGCCATCAAACAAATATGTGCCGATGACCCGAACGCTATGTCCGTTAAGGTGCTAAAAATTAAAGGTTGGTGCCTTAAAGGATTTAGAACAAATAACGTCCTTAAGGTTGAATAAAATGTCAATAAAGAAAATCAGTAATAATTTCATTCCTCCTTATCACTCACATATTCATGAAAATATCATCTGGCTTGAAGATAAAAAATTGCTGCTCACTTTTCTTATCGAAGGCATTCCCTATGAAAGCCTGACAGACGATATGATTCTGAACAACTTTAACGGACAAAAAGAAACTCTTCTTGGACTCTGCAAAAGTGAAAAAGTTTTTCTGTGGAAACACCTTGTAAAACGTGAATCACCAATGGATGCCAGATATAAATTTCCTGACAATCCTTTTCTTCAGCGCCTTAGCGATTTTTATTGTGAAACTTTTAACGGTGAAAGATCGTTCAGAACAGAATATTTTCTCACTATCGGCATCCCTTATGATGATATTGATGTTGGAGAAAAAAAAGCAAAAGATATCGCCCGGCAAATTGAAACAGGTTTTAAAGATTATAATATTTACACTCTTGGAATCAGTGATGGCGGTATTTCAGATATTTGCTCAAATTATCTTAATTATTTACTTAATCATGATTTTGAGAAAATCCCTTTATCCGCAACAAAAATTTCAGAAAGCATTAAGAACAGCAAGTTTTATTTCAGCTTTGATACTCTTGAAATAAAAAACCGCAACGGACACGACAATAAGTTTTGTTCCAATTATATAGTAAAAGATGTCCCCCGAGGCTCGCGTATCGGTCAGTGGAACTTTCTGTTATCTCTGCCGTTTGAGTTTATCCTGACACAATCCTTTATTCCCGATTCGTTATCAAAGTCCAGCAAAAAAATTGAGCAACAGCTTAATAAACTCGCTTCCGTGAATGATGCTGGTAAAACACAACAGACCGAACTCCTTATGGCCCAGGAAGCTATTATCAACCAGGATACCGTTTTTGGCTCCTGGCACAGCGTCCTTTCCGTCTTCGGAAACACACCGGATGAAGCCAGTAATAACGGTTCTGAAGTCGCGGCGGAATTTGTCACCAGTGGACGGGGATTTCGTTTTGTTCGCGCGGCATCTGAAGCGCCTTATGCCTGGTTTAGTCATCTGCCAGCCTCAACACTGCGCCCCCTTGCCACACAACGCACACTCTCTAATGTCTGCTGCCTGATGCCGTTTCATAATCACAGCTACGGCAAAAAATCAGGGAATCCGATTGGTGATGGCTCTGCCATAATGCCGCTGAAAACCGTGACTGACGGCCTTTACTGGTTCAACACTCACTACAGCGCACCAGGGCGTAATGTTACAGGCCAGATGATCGCGGGGCACGGAATGCTGCTGGGTGCCACTGGTGCGGGGAAAACCACATTTGAAATGATGGCTGCCGCGTTTATCCAGCGTTTTAACCCTGATATGTTCGTGATCGACTTCAACCGCTCTACGGAACTGGCAATCAGAATGTTCGGGGGGCAGTATTTCTCTCTGTCTGAAGGTGTGTATTCCGGTCTGAATCCCTTCCAGATCGGTGACAATGACGATCCCGAACTGATGGCGTTCCTGAAAGAGTGGGTCAAACGTTGTGCCGTTAATAACGATGGCAGCGACTGTAGCGATAGTGAAGCTGAAGAAATCGACCGCGCCGTTGAAATGGTTATGAAACTTGAACGTCGCCAGCGACGTTTCGCTCGTCTGCAATCCCGTATACAAAACCCCGATCTGAACCTCCGTCTGTCTAAATGGTGGAATAATGGCGCTCTTGCCTGGGCTACAGACTCTGAAGAAAATAAATTCGATCCCGATAAATACAGCAAAATCGGTTTTGACACGACTGTTATCCTGGAAACCGTTAACGAACGAGATCATCCTGCGTGTGAAGTCATTCTGTCTGTACTGTTTTTCTACAAAAAGAGAATGCAGAAAGGCGGTAAGCTCATGCTGTCTATCGTTGAAGAGTTCTGGAAACCCTGTAACTATCCAATGACACAGGCCTTAATCAAGGCTTCGCTCAAGGCTGGCCGTATGAAGGGGGAAATGATGTGGCTCACCAGTCAATCACCGGAGGACGCGATTAACTGTCAAATTTTCGCTGCTCTCGTCCAGCAAACACCAACAAAAATCCTGCTCCCTAACCCTGATGCTAAATACAACGGTTATAAAGAGATTGGGCTGACAGAAAAAGAATTCCGCCAGCTTAAAAAGCTGAAGCTCGAAAGCCGCACAATGCTTATTAAGCAAAGCGGCTCAAGTGTATTTGCAAAAATGGATCTGGTGGGATTTGAAGATTTTCTTCCTGTTATTTCCTGCTCCATGAAAGGGATTAAATTGTGCGAAAAAATCAGAGAGGAAATTGGCTCTGACGATCCTGAACTCTGGTATCCTCCGTTTATCGAAGGGATTTATCAAATTGAAGAAGTTATACAGGAAGCTAACAGCGATATTCCTGAAGTCTGGCTGCCTTTCATGATGAAGCGACTTAAAGACAAATTGCCGTCAAAACCACTCTGAAGCCAAACAGATTTGATGCCGCTTTCAGCGGCATGGAAGGCGGCACTCTGTAGCTGAATGTGGCTTTTCTGGTTATCCGCCGAAGCCCCGCGCCAGCGGGTACTGACTTCTATACTCTCTGGTACAGCGCTCGCGCCCCCTGCCAGACCCCAAGTGCACGGTTTTTACAGCCACTCAATTGTTTGTGGTCGAAGACCGACTATCTTAAAGCGAGAGGAATTTAAATGAAAAAAACCCTGACAGCCCTGTTCCTGGGTGCAACTCTGACGGGATATAGCTCTGTGGCAAGTTCTGTCGGCGTCATCGTTGAAGACCCCGGCAGCATAGCCAAAACCGTCGAAGTGATTAAAAAGGCCAGCGACCAGATTGCTGAACTGAAAAAACAGGTTGATCTTGCAACCAACCAACTTGAAGCTTATAAACAAGAAGTGCTCGATACCAAAAGACGACTGGAGGGTATAACCGATTATTCCGCCATTTTTGGCAGCGCAGAGTCCTACATGAAAGACTTTTGGAATGATATGCAGAGAGAGCTTACCGATGCTGATATTCGAAGCATGGCAACCAAATACGGTTTTGATACAAAAGAGTATGACCGAATCAAACGCCAGTATGAATCAAAGTTTGAAGAAATAACTAAATATGAAGTTATGAGTAAGGACCTGGAAAAAAGTGCAGAAAAGATAAAGGCAACTCAAAAGGCTTTCAGTAAAGCTGATACACCACAAAAACGTGAAGAACTTCAGAATAACATACTTCTCGAAACTGCTGCTATGCAATTAAAAATTGCGCAGAATGAGGCAGAAATCAATCGTATGGCCCACGAACGTAAACTACGTGAAGAAGCAGCACTAATAAAGTATACGGAAAGTAATTTTTCCCTTAACTGACAAGAAATCCACAGAATCACTTTAGTATATACATATCCCTGAAAGGTTTGGTAAAATGCTGATTTTAACTATAGCACCCAGGAGATAACTAATGTTCAAAAAACTACTTAGCGGTTTTATCCTTGCCTTTGCTTTTTTACTATCTGGTTGTGGTGGTGATAATGGTGAATTAGCCGGAACATATATAGAAAAAAATCCGACTAATGGTAGTGCACCTATAAAATGGATTATCAAATTCGATAAAAAAGATAATTATTACACCCAAGAAATATACCGAAAATATTCTCCCAATGGTGAATATTCAAAATCTAACACAAACGCTTTTCTATTTAGGGATGGAGATTGGTTAGGCGATAAAGAGGATGGGCAAGGCAAAGAAAAATATTTTATTCGCGTGATTGATAAAAACACGCTTCAGTTCAGGGATGATGAAAATGATATTTACATCCGCGCAAACTGAAATCTCCTTCTGAGTAACTCACAACGCCTGTCCCTGTGACGGGCGTTTTCTTTTGCAGGTAATAATGATGGCATCAAATGACGCTGCTTTTACAAAAGCAAATTTCGAAATCGTACAACCGATGTTCAATGAATTATCCTCGATTATTCAGAACAACGTAACCACAAATTTTCAGACCATTATGCAACTGGTTTCCCCATTGTTCGGGGCCGCCGTCATTCTCTACGGTGTTTTCTTTGCATGGGAGATAATGTACACCCGCAAAGATGATGTGATGATGGAATCCGTAAAGCGAATGGGCGTTCTGACACTCGTTTTTGCCATGACCGCCACCGGAGGAATGTTTCTTTCCCATATCGTTCCTTTCGTGCAGGGAAGCGGCCAAGAAGTAGCCTCCCGGCTTATTGGTCAGGACGGAGCCAGTACCGGAGCAGTTATTGATGGCCTCCTTAACAAGCTGATAGATTTAGGGGACCAACAATTCCAGATTTTTAAAAATACAAAAGGCTGGTTTGATTCAATGGGGGCATGGATAATTTTTATTGTTAAAGCCATTACTCTTGCTCTTACTGGCGGTGGTTTTGTGATTTATTGCGCGGCCTATTTATTAATGGCTGAGATGATGGTCGGCATACTGCTTTCCATTGGCGGCGTCTTTATCTTTTTCTCTGCATGGCCCACTACACGTAATATGTTTACCGCATGGGTGGGGTCGTGTTTTAACTATATATTCCTCAATATTGCTTATGCCTGTCTGTTCAAAGTCCTAATTCAGTATATTAATCAATATATCAATACAAATAGCAATAATATTGCTGAAAACCTCTGGAGCGTCCTTTGTATTGCACTGGTTTTTCTGATTGGCAAATTCCTCCTTGCTCAAATATCAACACTAATAAGTACCTTAACTGGCGGTGTTGGTATTAACGGTCTGACAAGTGCAACCGGAGATGTCATTAGAAAAATGCGTGGCACTGCAAACAATGCAAGAAATCAACTTGGTTTAGGCTTTAATGAAACAGCGCAAAAAGCACGCAGCCGAAATAGTGAGTTAGCCGGTGCAGCAAAAGATTATGTAGCCTCTCGTTTCGGCGGAAATATCAAGGCTGGTTAATTAAATTATTACCCCTCCTTTAAAACTTATTCATTTCAACAGGTCAGTTTATGAATAAATATATTATTTCGGCAGTAATTTGCTTATTTCTTTCTGCATGTACTGCAACTAATCCACCTGAAGCACCAAAAGCAAAAGGAAAATGGGAACAATTAAATACTACTGTAAGCCAGATTATGAAAGGATATGAATAATGGGTTTAAAAGAATATTTTAAAAAGTCCAAAACTGAAGCACGAAAAACTCCAGCACAAAAAGAACTCGATAAAAAAATTGAAACCAGCGTGCTTGATGCTGCAAAAGAATTTGCACGCGATCGTGATAACGAACTGAAGCGTTCATTGCGGAACACACGCGTTGCACTCCTGCTTTCATCCGCTTCTGCGGCTGCAATGGCGGTAGCCCTAGCCTGTATGACCCCGCTGAAAACAACAGAACCGTTTCTGTTACGCGTAGACAAAACAACGGGATACACGGATGTGATCACCCCGTTCAGTCAGGATTCAGGTACATATGACGAGGCTGTAAGTCGTTATTTTCTCACCCGCTATCTGGAAAACCGCGAAGGTTACGATTGGTACACAATTCAGAACATGCTTAATACCGTTGAACTAATGTCTGCCCCTCCTGTATTCGCTGAATATAACAACATGATTCACGGTCCGTTATCTCCGCTGTATAAACTGAAAAAGAGCTACAAAATTCTTGTTCGTGTCCAGTCCATAACTTTTCTTGACGAAAACACGGTACAGGGCCGTTTCGTTAAGGCAATAACCGATCCCGATGGCAAACCCGCGCCTGGCTACACACCAACACAATGGATTGCCACCATCAAATTTGTCTGGGAAAAAGACAAGATCACTACTGAAGCTGAGCGCCAGATAAACCCGTTCGGGCTGGACGTGCTCTCATACCGTGTTGATCCAGAGGTGGTGAAATGATGATGCGAAAACTCCTTTTACCCCTGGTCATATCCAGCATCACCATGACCTGCCATGCTGCAAAAACGCCAGCATCAGCAGGTTTTGACAAACGCGTACAACAAATTGTCTATAACCCCAATGACGTGACCATCGTCAAAACAAAAGCGGGGGAAGTTACCCTTATTGAGCTTGAAGAGGGGGAAGTCATCAAGAGCGAAGATACTGGCCTTGCTATTGGTGATCCTGAAGCCTGGGATCCGGCTGTCAGGGGTAACACCATATTTCTGCGGCCCAAAGCAGCCGAACCTGATACCAATATCGCAATTGTGACAAACAAACGCATCTACTCCATCCAGTTGGTCAGTACAGACCAGAACCCGACTTATTTATTGCGATACATCTATCCGAAATCACCTGACCCCGTGAAACCTAACGTTATGACAGGCAGGAGTCGTGTTGTCGCCCCCTGTACTGAAGGAAATGTTATTAACGGTCGTTATGAGGTACGCGGTAGTCAGAAAATTAAACCTGAAGCTATTTGGGATAACGGTCGTCTGACTTGCTTCCGCTGGTCTGCTGCGGCTGACCTTCCGGTTGTGTTCAGGATCTTGCCGGACGGTAAAGAGCAACTGGTCAATTACCACATGGATAAAAATGTCATGGTGATACATGAAATTGCACCAGCTTTTGTATTACGCCTCGGTGGAGAAGTAATGGAAATCAGAACAAACAGTCATATACCGCGAGCCTGGAACGCCAGCGGAACACTGACAGGCGAAACCAGAGTAGAGATTAATAACGATGAAAAATAACAGCGATATCGTGTTTGAAAAACTTGATGAAATCGACTCCCGGGAGGTGGATACCGACGCGCAAAACAGAAACTTCATCCACTCCGGTAAAAAACAGGGAAACAAAAAGGCAAAAGCGATCTTTATACTTGCTGTCTTTGCTTTTGTTACCGTGGTTATTCTGACGGCCGTTTTATCAAAGGTGTTTTCATCATCGGAAGAGGAAAAAGCAACCGAAACAGCGTCCACAAAGGCACAAGCGGAGGTCTATACACGGAATACCCAGGCTAAAAATCTTGATGATCTGAAAGAAGCCGTCGCCAGTAGCATCGAGGAAGTCAAAAACAACGTTAATTCAGAAGAGGAACAAGCCAGGGAAGAAACGCGTCCAGAAAATAAAGGGGTCACTCTGCCAACAGAAAACGAAACTGATGCGGGATATGCACAAAGTAATGGCGATGCCCCACCCACACCAGCACAGCGTCGTCTGATGGGAAGTGTAATGGTCGATGACAATCGGATCTCACAATCACAGCCTGGTAGTTCCGGTCAGAAAACGGCAGGTGCTACGTCGGCAACTTCACAGAAAACGGCAGGTGCTACGTCGGCAACTTCAGACAACACGAATGTTTCTGATGATGGTGATTTTTTACAGGGTGCTGACTTTGCTGATGGTACTGTATCACGCATAAAGAATCGTCGCTTTCTGCTTTCGGCAGGAACAACTTTTTCATGCGTCCTGAAAACAAAGATCGTCACCACTTACCCTGGTGTAACACTCTGCCAGTTAACCAAAGATGTGATCTCGGATGACGGGAAAAACGTATTAATCCGTGCCGGCGCACAGCTTCAGGGGGAACAGACACGGGCTATCACACAGGGAATGGCGCGGGTATTCGTCAACTGGACGATTGTTAAGGACAAGAATAACAGAGTACGTATTGATTCTCTCGGTACTGACAGCCTGGGCGCGTCAGGGCTTCCGGCGTGGGTGGATACGCATTTCTGGAAACGCTTCGGCGGTGCGTTAATGTTGTCGCTCATTGAAGACTCGATTGCTGCCGGAACGTCGCGTATGTCACGCACAAACAACAGCGAATTTACAATGAACAATACCACCGGAACATCCAGCGAACTGGCGAAAACCACGCTTGATAATTCAATCAACATTCCGCCAACAGGTTACGTGAATCAGGGCGAAATGCTGACTGTCATTGTGCCACGCAACATTGATTTTTCTTCCTTATACGGAGTTCGCTGATGGAAACAATTAACATGTTTCTTGAAAGCACGGGCGTACAACCCTTTCTTGAGGCTGAAGGGCTTACGGAAATTATCGTAAACCGCCCGTTTGAAATTATTACCGAAAGCGTTAATGGTTGGGAATACCATGAAGCCCCTGGAGCCTCATACAGTGACCTGCTTGATCTCTCGATTGCGATTAACAAATACAACAACAGCGCAGAACCCCTTGATGCTCTACACCCTATCAAGTCGCTGGTTATGCCTGGCGGTGAGCGTATGCAGATCATCATGCCACCGGCCTGTGAAGAGAGATGTATTTCATTCACCATACGTAAACCTTCACTGAAGCGCTTCACACTGGAGGATTACGTTAGCAGCAACCGCTTCAGCAATGTCCACATTGTTAATCAGGCAAACCTGAGCACCCTGAGTGCTTCACAACAAAAACTGCTTGACCTTCTCGATAACACCAGGTGCAACCCCAGAACCTGGATCAGTTTTTTAGAAACAGCGGTGGCGGCCAGAATGAATATTCTGGTTGTGGGCGGTACTGGATCAGGGAAAACCACCATTGCAAAAACCATTGCAGATCTGTTTCCCCATGATCGCCGTATTATCACCATTGAAGATGTGCACGAGATGGAACTGCCAAACCATCGTAATCACGTCCATCTGTTCTATAAGCAAGGGGGCGTACAGCCCCGATACCTGATTGAAGCAGCAATGCGTATGAAGCCGGATCATATTTTTCTGGCGGAATTACGAGGCGATGAGGCGTGGAGTTACCTGGAGGCACTGAATACAGGACACGAAGGCAGTGTGACAACCATTCACGCCAACAGTGCCCTGGACGCAATTTCCCGTCTTGCGTCAATTGTAAAACAGTCCACGGTGGGACTTACCCTGGACCACAGCTTCATACTGAAAACCATCAAAACCTCCATCGATATTGTGGTGTTCTTCAAACACACACATATGGCGGAGATCTACTACAACCCAATGGAGAAGAATCAATTACTGGCCGCGTGATGTTTTCGTCTGCGTCAGCAGACAGAAGGGGCGAACGAAAATACCAGGGTAGCACAAGAGCCACATCGCCCCGGGGCGCGGCTACGCCGCTACTGCTATCGACCGGAACCTGAACCACCTTCTCCGCCCTGCTAAGCCCGACTGACTCACAGACAACGATGACGCTGATTTGCGCCGCAGAATGCCGCAGTTAGCGCGAGCGCCAGCGAGTTTACGCCGTCCTGGTTTTCCCTGGACGGGGCGCTGTACTGCGCGTGTGAGCGTCAGCGAGCTACGGGCGCAACTCTCCGGTGAAAATCCTCACGACAACAGGAAAAACTGATGAAGAAAAAGAAACTTGTTCTACCTGTGCTTATAGTCTGGCTGATGGCCCTGACAGCCTCCGGCTGGCTGGGAAGTTTTATACTGGTGAAAATCGCTTCACTGCCGACTGACAACCTGCAATGGAATATGTACTTCTCCACGCTGGCCTATTACGGCTGGCAACCTTCCCTCAAAAAATACCTGTTTGCCGGACTTGCAGGGACTTTGCTTCCATTCCTGATTGCACTTGTTCTGACAGTCGTCATGTTTGTCGCTGTTCGGGAGAAAAAAACGGTGCACGGCAACGCCAGACTTGCCAACGATCGAGACCTAGCAGACAGCGGGTTTTTCCCCGATGAAAAGGAATTGAAAAACCTGAAACACCCGTCGCTGCTCATAGGAAAAATGCCAGAAAATAAGGGGCGTTTTAAATCACGTTATCTGCTATACAGCGGGCAGCAGTTTCTCATGTTGTACGCACCAACACGAAGCGGTAAAGGTGTCGGGATCGTTATACCTAACGGCATCTGGTATACCGAATCGATGGTATTCCTGGATATCAAACTGGAAAATTTTCTGGAGACGGCTGGATATCGGAAAAATGTGTTAAAGCAGGAAGTTTATCTCTTCAGCCCTGACGGCTACGCGCGAGAAATCGGCGGGGAAACAGTGCTGACAACACACCGCTACAATCCCCTGTACTATATTCGCCGCGATGCGGTCTACCGCTTTGGTGACCTGGAAAAAATCGCGGTGATTCTGTTTCCGATGACTGGGGGTGAAAACGACACCTGGGTGGAATCCAGTAAAAACGTCTTTATCAGTCTGGTGCTGTGGTTACTCGATACCGAACTCGAAGGTAAATTTAAAGTCAACATGAACTCGGTAATGAAACTGAGTATTCCAGCAGATGGTTCAAGCCTGGCAAAGTGGATGCTGAACGAGATCAGAAGTCGGGGTAATGAAGTTCTCACTGAGCGCTGGAAAGAATACCATGCTTTACCGGAAGAAGAAAAACAGGGCAAAACGCCCTCCACATATCCGTTAAGCGATGACACCATCCGACTGTTCCGCCAGTTCGCAGCCAAAGACCCTGAGCAACAGGAAAGCATCATGCTCGACTTTAACCGCACCATGTCGATGTTTGCCAACCCTGTCGTTGCTGCGGCCACTGAAGATAACGATTTTGATATGCGTGATGTGCGCCGTAAAAAAATGACTATCTACTACGGCATTTCTCCCGGCGCATTAAAGCAATATCAACGTCTGACCAATCTGTTTTTTTCACAACTGCTTAATGAGAACGTACGTACTCTGCCAGAGCATGACGCAACACTGAAATATCAGTGCACACTCATGCTGGACGAGTTCACTTCAATGGGCCGCCTCGACGTGGTTCAGGTATCCCTGGCATTCACGGCGGGTTATAACCTGCGTTTTGTGTTTATTCTGCAAAACAGGGAACAGTTATTTGATGAAAAACATGGTTACGGAAAGATGGGAGGGAACACAATTCTGAAAAACTGTGCGGTTGAAATTTTCTATCCACCTAAAAAAGTGGATGAAAGTGTAAAAGATGTGTCGGAAACAATCGGGTATTATGATTTTGTCCGCACTCAAATAAGCCGTACAACAGGCAAAAACTCTAGTACAACCCGAAATAAAATAATAGAAAAAAGGGCGGTTATGCTACCGCAAGAAATTACTGATTTACGGGATCAGAAATTTAAATTCAAAGGAAAGAAAACAAGTTTTTCTTTACCACAAATCGTAATGAGTGAGTTTTGTCGCCCGTTTATTGCACATAAAATTGTCAGTTTCGATCAAAAAAATGAGTCTTTTTTTGTTAACGCAAGAAAATATTCCCGAAAAAATATCATAGACACACCTGTGCTTAATATTCCACAGGATGAAGTGGTTCGTCAGTTAATGCTCCAGCGAGAAAGGGAGGAAGCATGGAAAGCTGCACAACCCGCTTTTGATAAAGATGATTTTGATGATGAGAAGGAATATTTTCCTGATGGTGATAGTGGTGATTAACCGTGATGCCGCTTTAAGCGGCATGGAAGGCGGCACTCTGTAGCTCAATATGGCTATGCGGCTTATCCGCCGAAGCCCTGCGCCAGCGGGTACTGTCTTCTATATTCTCTGGAACTGCGCTCGCGCCCCCTGCTAAGCCCAACCGCACGGAATTAACAGCAACTCAATTGTTTGCGGTCGAAGACTGACAATATCAAAGCAATTCTGCTTTTCACGGAGATCAAAATGAAACCTCGTTTATTCATATCAATCACGCTGCTTTCCACCCTCGCTTTCATACTTCCTGCCAGTGCCAAAATAAAAGGACTTTCAACAGCGGGTGATCCCTGTGAAGTGCTTATCTGTATGGCTGAAAAAGTACAGGGAGCACCACAACCTGATTGTATCCCGGTAAATCAGCGATTCTTTAGCATCCGCGCCTACACTCCTTTTTATAATCCCGGAGCAACCTACGTAGCAAGACAGAATTTTCTTTATACCTGTTCAGGTTCACCTGCTAATCAAACAATCTTAAATATGATTATGCAACGTTATGGCAGTTCTTTCTCTGCTTAGTCTGATATTTGCAAAATAGTGATATTGAGAGATATTAATCATAAACAAAGGATATATAATGACATTTATTAGAATTAACAGACAACGTGAATTCATTGAACGAAAGCATTCGTCACGACTTACACTACGAAAAGACAAGAACAGAAAAGGCATTGTAAGTTGCTACCTTTCGAAAAAGGCGCGAGGCGATGGTATATTTGTCATTATAGAATTAGACCCGGAACATAAAACAATAAGAATAAAAACAACAAACATTTCAACAGAAAAAGGCCTTAAGATGAGTCGTGGAACATTTTCTCTCTGTAAAGTTTGGGAACATATGTTTTATAAAAATCTTCATGAAGATCAAATTATTATTGAACTGGAAGAAAAAGATGATGGGTGGTGGTACGGAACTTTTTGAATTATGTGCAATTATAAACAAATGGAAATAGAACGTTATATGACAAATGAAGAGATTGGCAGATTAATAACGGATTATATGAAATGCACAAACGGTGAACCATTGCTAATAGTGTTTCCAGAATATGACAATGGAGACGATGATGATAAAAACATGTAATAAAGAGGTAAACATATGAGCAAAATCCGATTTGTAACTCCGCCATACCGACTTGTAACTCTGGCATCCGACATTAACAATATTAAAGAAATTTATTCTGATGATGAGTTAAACCGTTTGCTGGAAGCTGTTAAGCAGAATTGCCCGACAAGAATTATATTGCGTGGCGTTGTTGGGAAAGGGAAAGAAACGCCGCTTATAGCGTCTTGTTTAAGGACTACACCAGAGCGTATTTCAGTTGAAGAATTCGATGAAATAAAAATCATCCAGAATCCTTCTGAACACTGAAATGGCGGCATAAAAATCAGGGGGAAAGAAATGCATTCTTCTTTTGGTTTGCCATATCCGGCTGGTCACTGGATGTATTCGTTATACGATTTACTCGACAATTCTGTGTTTGTGGTTTGCTTCTTTGCCTTCTGGGTGGCAACGGGGAAATATTTATTAAGAATTACACACAGAAAATTTAATATATCTGAAATGGTTGAGTTTTTTATCATTTTTTTATTAATGATACTAATGAATCTGTCCTTTTATCTTTGTGCAATATTAAAGTCTTCTCTTTAAATCAGAGGATAAGAACAATGATGACAAAATATGATAAGGAACGATTCAATAAAAGAATCGGTGGTGAAGTTCAGATTAGTGCTGATATCCGTGTCAATGACTTCATGACAGAAGGTGCAGTTTACGTCACTGTAGCGGAATCATCCCTGTATGAGCGAATCTGCCAGTATGCCTTGCAACATGGTGAAGATTTGCAGGGGATGTTTAAGGATGAAAGATATGAATACATGTCCTGCTTTGTTCGTGATGTAGCAGCATTCAGAGCTAATTTTGAAAGCGAAGAAATGTTAAAACCCCTGTTTAATCATGGTAAAGGTGACACTGTTGAATTTGTTATCAGTGTTCCTGAAAAAAGAGTCAAGGGAGACTAAAAAAAGATGGTAACGATAATAATAGGTGTATCAAGAGTTATTGATTATAAAATGGGGGGAATGTCAGTCGATATTCCGCCATTCCCTGAATGGAACAGCGGTCATTATATCGAAATTCCAGGTGAGGGCATTATATTCAATGATATCATCAATGATGACAGTAGTTGTTGTTATTCTGGTGTCATCGAATCTCATTACAGCACCGATGACTGGGCGTTCATCCTTTCTGAATACAAAAACTGGCTGAAAGATAAGGAAAGAAAGTTTTCTTATCTGTTTGTCTTACGCAATGGTGAACTTGTTCACCATGAGGTCAACAAATCAGAACTTCTTTGACTACGCTAAAGATAAAGGAAATCGATATGTACCTGCATATTGTCCCTAAACTTTTTCATCGCATGGCGAATAAATGTACTCTTAAATCCATCTCCATACCTGAACTTGATTTAATAATTGATGGCGAATCATTATCTGTGGGGAGGCCGTGGCCTAATAAATGTGTATGGGTTGGAATGCGGAAAGGAAGAAAATCAGTTAATGGACTTCTTTTGCATACAGATAAAAAACTGAGATGGTTCACTACCAGATACACCTGGGATATTGAAAATATGGGGTTAATTTATCATCAGATTAATACCTATATAGAAGATAATGAGTTTGATATGGTGTCACAGGAAATTCTTTTAAATGCTTCTTTTGATAAGTGGAGTGACAGGGTGCATTCAGCTTATGAAAATAAGCCTCCAGCCAGAATTCAGCCCAAAATGGAGTCCTTATTAAATAAGCCTGGTGAAAACAGTCATGATGTGTGGAAAGAGTTCGAATGGGGTGATTTCCTTCTATCCAGAGAAGAAAGCCTTTTACTTCACACTATTCAGTCTGAACGATTGAATACAGATTGTTCTTTATTCAAAAGACAACCGTCTATTGAAAGCGCATTAGTTATATAAATCAGATACTCTTTGAGGGTTATTATGCAATATGCATTGTTTGATGGATTTGAACGAAAGTTTTTGCTGGATGCTCTTGAGTTCGGTGTTCTGAAGGACTGGAAAGAAAATCCGGTAAAAGAGCTTCCTGATATTGATGAATCTGCTCACCCCTTCCATGTCTGTTATGGTGGATATTTATTAAATCCTGGCGTTTCAGATTCTGATATTAGCAGAAAAATAAAAGACCAGACAGGATTCTGGCTGGCAGCTGTTGATGACACCCGCATGGATTGTCATTCAATAGCTTATTATGATATTCACACACTCCCTCTGATTTCGTGTGGACGTCAAAAGATAGTTCCTTTTGCCGCGTTAATAAAAGCTGACAGATGTATCATTTCGAAAATTGCATCATATTCTGGTTTTGCAGTAACGGCTTTTTTAAGGATTAAAGAGTGGGATATTGCAACCAACATACTTAATCGCGAGGGAATTTTTGCTTTTAATGGCTGTGAACACAGGTTCAGACAGCCTGTAGGTGAAGATAACTGGAAACAGGCAATATCAGAAGAACGAGCTATTCGCTGTGCAAACAGACTAATTCAGTGTAAAGGATAACAAAATGAAACTTTTTATCGCAGAAAAACCCGCAGTAGCAAATGATATTGTTAAGGCTCTTGGGGGCAATTTCACCCGTCATGATGGCTGGTTTGAAAGTGATAATGCTATTGTGACTAATTGCTTTGGTCATATTATCGAATCACAGCCGCCGGAAAACTATAATCCTGAATACAAAGCCTGGAAGGTTGAAACGCTTCCTTTACGTCTTTATCCCGTGAAGTATCAGCCTGTTGAAAGTGCAGCAAAACAGGTTAAAACGATTCTCGAACTTATCAGACGTGGAGACGTGACTGAAATTGTTCACGCTGGCGACCCTGATGAAGAAGGTCAGCTACTTGTTGATGAAGTTCTGGAATATGCGGGGAACACAAAACCCGTTAAGCGCGTTCTGATTAACGACAACACGCTTCCGGCAGTGAAAAAGGCACTGGCAAACCTGAAAGATAATCGTGACTTCAGAGGGCTTTACCTTAAGGCGCTGGCGCGTTCAGTTGCTGATGCCGTCTATGGCTTCTCCATGACGCGTGCTTACACCATTCCTGCAAAAGCCAGAGGATATCAGGGCGTTCTGTCTGTCGGGCGCGTCCAGACTCCCGTTCTTGGCCTGATTGTGAATCGTACCCGTGCTAACCAGAACCATAAATCCAGTTTTTACTACACCATGACCGGACTCTTTCAGCGTGGTGCTGATGTTATCAGGGCGAACTGGAAGCCAGGGGAATTTGCTCCGCTGACAGACCGTAAATTACTTGATAAAGCGTGGGCAGACGGAACGGCAGCATCCCTTGCAGGAAAACCGGCTACAGTTGAAGCGGCAGCAACTGATGATAAAAAAACGGCTGCGCCGTTGCCGTTTAACCTGGTCAGACTCCAGCAATACATGAACAAAAAGTTCAAAATGACGGCACAAAAAACGCTGGATATTACGCAACAATTACGTGAAAAATATAAAGCGATTACTTATAACCGCTCTGATTGCTCATATCTTTCTGATGAACAATTCAGCGAAGCGCCGCAGGTTATCGATGCCCTGAAATCAGTCTTTCCTCAGTCGCTGGATATTGATTCTTCACGTAAAAGCAAAGCGTTTAACAGTGCAAAGGTGACTGCGCATACTGCGATAATCCCGACCGCCAGTGTGCCTGATGTTAACACACTCAGCACCGACGAGCGCAATGTTTACCTGGCGATCGCACAACACTATCTTGTTCAGTTCATGCCTGAAAAAGCATATCAGGAAGTATCGGTTGCCATTCAGTGTGGTGATGAGTCGTTCTATGCCCGTGCCAGAAAAACAACTGACAGCGGATTTGAGGCGTTTCTTGGCGCGGAAACCACAGACGACGGTGAATCAGAAGATAATGATGATTCCGATTTTGAACTGCTCTGTAAAATTCGCACAGGAGAAACACTGACGACAAAAGAAATTGTTGTTAATGAGAAGAAAACAACACCGCCGCCGTTATTCACCGAAGCCTCCTTGCTTGCTGCGCTTGTTCGTGTCGCGGATTTTGTCACTGATCCAACGATTAAAAAATTGCTGAAGGATAAAGATAAAGACAAAAAAGATGAACATGGTGGCATTGGTACGCCAGCTACCCGCGCAGCCATTCTGGAAACGCTGAAGAAAAGAAACTATATCACGCTGGAAAAAGGGAAACTTATTCCTACTGATACCGGATATGCGCTTATTGATGCTCTGCCAGATATAGCGGTTAATCCAGATATGACGGCATTATGGGCTGAAAAGCAGACAGCCATTGAAAATGGTGATCTGGCAGTTGAAGAGTTTATTAATGAGCTTTACAGCGACCTGGGCGGTATGATTCCAAATGTTGACCTGGGCGAGATGAAGATTGAAGCAGCAGCGCCAGCAGGACAATCTCAACGCCTGAATGCTCCCTGTCCCTCCTGTGGTAAGCAGATTGCTATCAGGCCAAAAGGTTATTTCTGTACAGGATGTGAATTTAAAATCTGGAAGAACTTCTCTGGCAAGGCTCTTTCTGACAAGCAAGTAGAAACCTTGCTGACAAAAGGTATTACAGGAGAGTTAAAAGGGTTTGTTAGTTCCAGGACGAATAAAGAATTTTCGGCTAAGGTTAAACTGATTGATAAAGCAACCGGAAAGTTGGGGTTTGAGTTCTCCCCCAAAAAATAGCGATTGTTGATAATTTCTTGTTCTCCATATAATATCCAATGGCACGTCTGAAGCATCCGATTAACCAGGGGTGGTTTGTCAGGTTTTAGATTGTGCCCGTAAGAAGAAATCAATATGATGCATCTAAAGCCTAATAATGTACGGACTTTAGATGTATTGTATTGTTTTGTCCTGCGAGCATTAGATTTCTCATTTTTATCGATGATAAATAAAGCAATGGTAGGTGTAATGTGAAAACGGGTAAACGAGTGAATTTCAGATACCATGTTAAGAAAAAAAAATTATATATTGATAAGGGCTTTATGACTCCAGCATTCTATGCTATAGCACCTCTGATATTCTTTTTATTATATATTATCTGCGAGTCTATTCTATTCTTGTTTAGGTACACCTGAAGATTCCGATTAACCAAGGATGAGCCTTTACTTTCCCACTCAATGATGCCGCTTTCAGCGGCATGTAAGGCGGCACTCTGTAGCTCAATGTGGCTTTACTGGTTATCCGCCGAAGCCCCGCACCAGCGGGTTCTGTCTTCTATATTCTCTGGAACTGCGCTCGCGCCCCCTGCTAAGCCCAACCGCACGGAATTTACAGCCACTCAGTTGTTTGTGGTCGAAGACAGATAATGTTAAAGCGATTATTTTTAAATTGTTAGTCACAATTTCTGCGGATAACTTCGCACAAACCCGGGGGACAAAACTCGTTTAACCAGCGCACTGGTAGAAACCATTGGTTGAACATTTTTTAATCACACCCTGATAAACGACAGTCTCATACGCCATTAATCAAAAAAATTGACAACATTATCTGTCACAACAAAGATGCTAACTTTATGAAAAATAAAAAATCATCTGATTGCCGGCATTGGCATCGAGCAGCTGGCCAACACGCTGAATATCAGCGACCGCAACAAAAAAATTGAAAGGAAAAACGGATATCATTATTAAAGGGCAGAGGTGGTTAGCCCCTGCCCTTAGTTACGTTTCCGCTGTCATCAATCAATGAACTGGCGAATCAGTTCCAGAACAGCAATCAGCGCGTTTGCAACGGCGACTACGGCTCTGAGAACGATGATTAACAGGTTAATCATCCGTTTACTCCATCAATGGAGTAGAGACACCATTGCTTACTCATACATTGCCTGTCACAACGGTTCTCGTTATCTGTTGGGATACTGAGTGTCCTACTCCTGCCAGAGCACTGAACACAGCACCACCTGTTTGTTCAGCCAGGACTTAATTCGTTCATAGCCACATAGCGCAGGTTTTAGCAAGGGAAACACACAGCACCAACGTAAAAATTATACAGGTCCCCCCATAAAATTCATCGAAAAATTATTCTTAACAAACAATCTGAAGCCACACAAACTAGACATCCAGTGTCTAATGCCATAATATTATGGATGTTGGATACTGAGTGTCTTCCTCCGGTCAGAGCCACCAACTCAAGACCAGAAAACCAAAAAGCCCGATTACCAGTCGGGCTTTTTGGTTTCTGATTAACGGGTACGAGTGTTATCTCTGCTTCTTTCCCGCTCACGCTCATTTTTCAATGCGTTGTCATAACTCACAATTTCACGCTTCACGGCCTCTACCGTTTCAGGGTTTTTCATTGCTGCCTTGAGATCGTTTACATCCTCAAAGCGTATGAATTTGAGCGTATCTTTGACTGTTTGTTTGTCAATATTCATTTCCTTCGCCAGTTGCTTAGAAACTCGCTCAATTTCTCTTTCCATCGCTTTTTCACTATTGACAGTCCGCTTTTTCTTTTCTGTAGTATTCTCGTTCTTTTCCTCGACTGATTTAGCTTTTTTCTTCCCTTGTTGTTCCTCAAAGGCTTTAATCTGTTCATTAATCGTCTGAGCACGAGCCGAAATACTGTTAACCCCTTTCGAAAGAAGATTAACCTCTTCTTTCGGCGCACCATTTTCTACAGCTTCATGCAGTAAACGCTGGGCTTCCTTGTGCTGGCTGGCAATAACTTTTGCCTCTTCCTGTAGCTGCTGTAGCGATGCGTTATTCTGCTGCTGGGGATTTTCAGTGGTTAACGCTGATTCTTTGCTTTGCTCATTTCCGGTCTGTTTCTCCTGACCAGTAGCCACGTCTTTCTCTGTTACAGCCTTCTGTTGCTGTGATTCTTGTGGCTGCTGCTCGCGTTCTTCAGACTTAGCCGAAACATTCTGCTGCACAGACTTCTGTTTTTCCGCTTCCTGTACCACGGGGGTTTCAGACGTGGATTTTTGAGAAACAGTTTCTGACTTAACAGGCTGTTCTGGCACTGCATCACGCGATTTATCATCATTGCGTACAGATTCCGCTACTTCCACCGCTCTTTCCTTGGCCTGGGTGTCTTTCTCCACCGAATTAACCTGCTCTGCTCTCTTTTCCTGCTCCGGTTTCTGTCCAGCTACTTGTTGCTGACGTTCTGCCTCGACGCTGTTTTCATGGCCATGTTCAGCTTTCAGTTCCTGGAGGCGAACCTGCATCATTTCATGATATTTTTCAGGTCGCAGAATAACATTCATCCCCTTCTCGGCTGCCGCCATTGCACAGGCCACCTTAAATTCTTCCGAGCCATTGAGTTTCAGCATTCCGCCAAATTTCTCTTTTGCATAAAGAAGCGCAGCTTCAGCTTTATCCTGGGTGATTTCACCATTTACACGAACATGATTTCCTTTATCAATGAAAACAGTTTGTGTTGTTTTCGGATCAAGGTAACGCGTTTCTTTTGGGCTGACCTTATGAGGAACAAGATCGGTTAGTTCACGTTTTACGTAATCCTGAACTTGCTGGGATTGCTGTACTCGCTTAACTACGCTGAAAACTTCCTTTTCATTACCGGAAGAAATGCTGTTTCCATCAACCGGATTACGAATTATCTTTTTTAAAGAATCACCTAAAGCCATATCATATCTCCTGTCTGGATTCCAACGGTGATAGTATGAGTTTATTTCGCGAAAACATGCTTTTCGAATTGAGTTTATTTCACGCTCTCTTTCGAGTTTTTTAAATATAATGTAACCTCTAGCAACCTCCCGTTCTTGCTTGTTCCTTATAGCCAGAAGCGCTCTGAGTTCTGCCCTGTAAGTCGCTATATTATCATTATGCTTATATTTAATCTCATTATTTACCCAACCTTTATGTTCATTTAAACAAATAAATCTTTCTTTTGCCTGTTGACGAGTGAGAAATACACGGGTAATAACAGCATCAAAAGGTTTGTTATCTTTCTGATCCTGCCAGATATCAAGTAATACCTCTTTTGCTTCATCCCATTCAAGATTGAGATGTTTAGTTAAAAAATCACTGGCATTCATATTTCGATTGCCAACTCTGAAACGCGGAGAACCATCCGGTGCATAGGTAACAGTATGCTTCGATGGGTCGATGTTAAAACGTGTTTGCAGATTGGACAAATAACGTTCAGCATTAATTTCTGTACGAATTTGTTTAAAAAAAGGTAAATCATCATTGCGCTGAATCGCTGCTTTAATCTTTGATTCAAGCGGTGACTGAACTACTCTTCTTCCTGCTCTATCCTGCAACCGTCGCACATATCGATCTGGATCGACTTCTTGTCGTCCAGTCTCTGATAAATGACCGTATTCATTTTGCTGCAATAACAACTGAGATTTATTAATGCTTTTCCCATCTGATCTTCCGTGAAGTCCGTAAACCAGTTCGCGTGTTGGCAGACGTGGCAATCCGATTGTCTTACCGGATACAGACTTTCCGGTATTGTATTTAACACCGGGCTGGTCACTATTCTGTCGTCTGTCCTGTCTTTGAAGGTTGTGTTTTTCGTCATAACGATTAATTACCTTTTCCAGATACATTTGCTTATCTTCACCAGCAAGTGCTACATATTCTTTACGAATTTTTTGCCCTGCCGGATGAATATGTTTTATCTCATGACTGACTGAACTCTTCCACTCTTTCAGACGGTTCTCAATCTGCGTCTTTGTGGGTTTTACAAGTGGTATAGTACGATCAGATATATACTGCTGCGAAAATAAAGGGCTTTTAAGTCTAGTAAGTTTAGCGTCGCCTTCAAGCTTCACACCAAAGTAGCGATTAGATTTCCCCTTATTATACTCCTTAACCTCACCAAAACGGGAAAGATAATCAACGAATTGTTTTTCTGTTCGGATATTTTCTGTGTCCAGCGCATCAAAAACAGTACGCTTAAAGTCACTATGCCGTTCCCGATAAAAATCCCCTTTAGCCCTGGATAATACATTGGCATGGTTATGGTCACTGACCCTGACACCATCTTTAGGAGAAACGAGATTATATTTATTATTGATGTGCTCCTGTATTGAATCAAAATACTTTATATAGTGTTCAACCATTCCTACTGGATTGAGTTTATTCCCTGTAATCATATTAATTTCAGGAATCACAATGTGAACATGAGGCTTACGCTCTATCATATTGCCTGTTTTATGATCTGGCATCTGTTTTATTTTGGGAAGATGTGCTTCTGCATAAAAATTAAATTCATCTTCATGATAAGCCCCCATCAGGAGGGATTTAAATTCCTGAACAATATCATGTAACTTAGCTTCTGGAAGTTCATCTTCAAAAAAGGATAATGTAATATGCAGGTAACGTTCCTGACCATTATCAGGTATAGCGTCAATAACTGATTCAGTCAACGCCAAATCACCATCAAGAACCAGACGATTGTCAATTTCATCGCGGGTATATTCCCTACCTTGCTTATAACCTTTTTCAAGGTATTCACATACCCCGCTATTTCCACCGCTGACTCTGATTAACATTTATCAATTCCTGCAACAAATGCATCGCGAATATTGATTAGTACATTAAGATAGCGCAAATAAGCATTTTCAGAAATAAAACCATTCCGATATTCTGTATTAATTTTCTTAGCTATCTGATTAATATTATTGCTTGACTTATTAAAAAGTCTTAGTAATTCTCTGTAATCAGGTGGACGTTTTTGTTTCAAAGTCGGAATATCATCCAGACGATTCAATATAACCATCCGGAAAAACTCACTACGACTGACTTCAAGTGATGTTAAATACTCATGAAATGGAAGATACTCTTCATCAGTCAATCGCAGTGATATAACATGCTTCCTCTCCACATTCGAGATCGAATCTGTACTTTTTGCCCCTTTGTTTCGTTTTTTCATGGTTCGTAGAACCTCCATATAGCGACCTGGTTGTAGAGATAGACCGGGGGTATTAGGGGGTCCCCCCCCTAAGCACGTCGATTATACCGGAATTTATTCCGTGTATACATCGCTGTCGTGCCTGTGTTTTAGAAGAAGATCAACTCGACGAGTCACAGCCTACAAAACAACCTACATAATCACCCACACACAAACACAAGCAACCCACAAAACAACCCACACTTAAACCCACAAAAAAGCCTACAAACATGTTGACAACCCACAAAACAACCCACATAATCACCCACACAAACAAAAAGCAAATTGATTTGAATAAAATATTGTGCCAATGTAGGAGGTAATAAGAGAGGATATATAACAAATGAAAAAGATCGATAGTTTATTATCTCCAATATGCGAGGCAATAAAAGAAACAAATTCAAAATCAAAACAGGCTGTCTTCAATATGTATTTATCGAACATACTTGAAGCAAAAAGCTATTATACATGGGAGCAAATAACAGATTACATAAATAACAACACCAAGACAGAACTAGCCCAAAAGACTTATATAAACATGACCGAGAGGGCCAAAAAAAGGCAAAAATGCACTGGGCAAAAAGACCTAAAAAAAAGCACCAATATGATTGAAAAAAAAATAGATGAAGACAACAAACAAAGAGGGGGCGTAAAAGGATTTTTTTCAACAATCAGCGAGAACAAAAACGAAATAGATCACGATCCAAGCGCAACAAATGAAAAATTTATAAACAAATATCTTTAAGTAAAGGTGTATCGTAAATGAAAAATTCAATAAATTTTATCCTTCAAGGAAAAGGCGGTGTAGGAAAATCATTTACAACGGCAATACTAGCACAATACTTTATTGATGAAAAAAACATGGATAACGTCGTTGTAGGCGACACAGATCCTGTAAATACAACTACAGTTAAAGTAAAAAGATTAAATGCTGATTTAATACAAATCACTGAAAACAGCAAAGTAGTCCAATCTAAATTCGATCCAATGTTCGAATCAATGCTAACTAATGGTCAAAATACATTTGTCATTGATAATGGTGCATCTACATTTTTACCATTAATTCAGTATTTCAATGACAACTGTATAATGGATATGTTTAACGAAGTTGAACAAGAAGTTTATATCCATACTATTATTGTTGGCGGTCAGGCACAAGCAGATACAATAGAAGGTTTTGAAGATCTCGTTAAACTAGTAAAAGGAACAAAAGTAAAAATAATAGTATGGATTAATGAATTTCAGGGTGTACCAGCACTTGAAAACATTCCTTTAATTAAAACTAAATTCATTGAAAAAAATAAGGATGTCATCGCTGGAGTTGTGGTTATTCAGGACAGAAAAAGCGATGCCTTTGCTTCTGACATCAAAAATTTAACCGAAAAATCACTAACATTAAAAGAAGCCCTTGAATCAGAATGTTTTGGATTAATGGCTAAATCTCGTCTCAAGCGAGTTTTTAACGATATATATGTGCAACTTGATTCAATCTATGACATGCAGCACACAGAAGCATAAGTGATTATATAACAGCCCTTATGGGCTGTTATATATATGAGGACAAGTTATGATTAATGATAAATCATTTAATATCGAAAACATTATTTCTGATATTTTTAAAGAGACCAGATTAAAAATAAGTAAGGACGATCCTGTTTTAAGCATAGTACTAATGCATGAAAAAATACTCGAACATGCACTAACACAACTTAAAAACAGTAATCAAATAGCTACTGAAAGATTATCTCATGACATATCTTCAATAAGAGATGCAATCAACGCATTACCTGACGCTATTGACGAAAAAACGTCAGAACTACAACATGCAGCAGTAGCACTTCATGACGAATTTCAGGAAAGCAAAGGAGAAATTAAAGGTTCTCTGGAAGAAGCTCGAATTAATGCAACAGAGAAATTAGCAGAAAGTGCAAAAGAACTTCAATTAAACATTACAAAAGTTGCTGAAAAAACAACAGAAACAATAGACACAGTAAATAAAATAATAAGCAATATAGAAACCGAACTATATGATATAAATAAAAAAGCTCTGCATGATTATGTAAAAGAGATCAAGTTAGCGGATGAAAAAAGAAAAAGCATAACAACTAACCTGGAAAGTGCAATTAATGACGCTTTCAAAAAGAGCGTAAAATCGTTTAAGTTTTATTGTAGCGCGGCATTAATTATTAGCACCCTACTACAATTCACAATGTGGGGATTCTTTCTATATAAGCTCCTGACCTGATGTTTAAAATGCCGCTTTAGCGGCATGTAAGGCGGCACTCTGTAGCTAAAATGTGGCTTCGCTGGTTATCCGCCGAAGCCCCGCGCTAGCGGGTGCTGAACTCTATATTCTGAGGAACAGCGCTCGCGCCCCCTGCTAAGCCAAAAACGCACGAAACCAACAGCCACTCGATTGTTTCTGGTCGAAGACTGACAATGTTAAAGCGACGTGACAAAAATATTTGAGCAACTACTCAAGAAAATTCGGTTTTGAAATTGAACAATGGTCTGATTTCACACCGACAATGCAATATTAATCTGCCGTTACAACGTCACTGAAACTCTGCTCTACACGCTCGTAAGCGGCCCTGACGGCCCGCTAACGCGGAGATACGCCCCGACTTCGGGTAAACCCTCGTCGGGACCACTCCGACCGCGCACAGAAGCTCTTTCATGGCTGAAAGCGGATATAGCTTAGCAGGGCCGGGGATGGGTAAGGTGAAATCTATCAATCAGTACCGGCTTACGCCGGGCTTCGGCGGTTTTACTCCTGTTCCACATGTGACCACAGCGTACCGCCTTACATGCCGCTGACGCGGCATCCAGTAAAATCAGCAATCAACTCTCCTGGTCATTGATTAAACACAGTACAAAACTACCTGGTTCACGGGATATAACTTCTTCCGGTGGTTCTTCCAGTTCTGGATCTATCTCTCCGGCCAGAATACTAAAATCGTCGGCAAGATCTGCAAAATCGCCTAATCGTCCAACTGTTACAGGCGCACCGTCTCCTGACAACCATTGGAAATGGTGCTCGGGGAGTTTCGCTTTCAAAAGACTGATTTCTTCATCAGTCAGTACAATTTTTTCTGCGGCTTTTGCCTCTGGATAGCTGAACACCAGTTCAAGCGCCAGATCACGTGAGTTACGCAGTAGATGAATCTCCTTGATCATTTCATCTATACTCATATTTTCTGGATCAAATAAAATTTTACTCATGAATATAACTCCACAAAGTAAAGGCGGGACTCCCCGCCTTATATGTTACAATTTATTCATTAACTTTTTCAACACTTCATCCCAATACCATATATTTACCTTTGTGAATTGAGTTATTGCTTTTACAGGACTGTCGCTTTTTATTTCCATATATACTCTGAATTTTCTTTTAATTCTATTATTCAGGCTATATTGATACACAAATAATTTTTCTTCCTCCAAGTCAACAACTATAACCCCTATAAACTTACTACCAGTTATTATTCCCCCAGTAAATTTCTTTATATCATCTTTCGTTTTACATGGGATATTTGTTTTCATTCTGTGAAGTACAAATAAATGTTGTACCCCACAATTTAAAAAGTTTGTAAACTTGAATATTCTACTTGGTCTTTCTTTTTCGATAAGGTCATTACATCTTCTTTTAAGTCTTCTACTTTTTATCTGAATTTTATCTGATACCGCTCCAAAAATTAACTCTGTGCATCCACTAATATGTTCTTTTTTCATTTTAATCTCCTGTCCGTTTGGACTTAAGAAGGAAAGGAGCCTGTCCCCTTTCGATGAAACAATAATACATCTATTTAGATGTATTATCAAGGTTTCTGGCCTGAAAAACGGTAAATTATTTGGTGGTTGCACGCTTTTTATCCGCGTCAGCGGATGGAAGGGGCGAACGAAAATTCCAGGGTAGCACAGGAGCCACATCGCCCCGAAGCGCGGCTACGCCGCTACTGTTATCAACCGGAACCAGGGATACCCTCCCGCCCTGCTAAGCCCGACAGACTCACTGACGATGATGCAGCTGATTTGCGCCGCAGAATGCCGCAGTTAGCGCGAGCGCCAGCGAGTTTACGCCGTCCTGGTTTTCCCTGGACGGGGCGCTGTACTGCGCGTGTGAGCGTCAGCGAGCTACGGGCGCAATTGTTCATTAATTTCGTTGTACGTCATTTCCCCCCCTTTTACAAAGGACGTATTCAGGGTGTTCCCCTGCAAGTAATAACAAATACTCAAATTCACCTTTGGATAAATTTAATTGGTTGTGGGTTTTAGCTTCCTTTTTCTGCCATGTACTTAATCCTACACCAAAAATTTCACCGCACTCTGTCTGAGTAAGGCCAATTTTTTTACGTAATTTCTTTATGTTTTCCGGTGTATTTTCAATTGTCATGTTTCACTCTCCTTATATTCTTTCATCATGGTTAAGAGAATATTCTTATCAACAGGTCTTAAACCATTTTTTGTAAAATCTATTGCCCCAACTTCATTTTCATTAAAAACCAGTTCGCTTAACGTTCTCTTTGTTGTTTTGGTTTTTCCTTCTGTGTACTCCTTTGAATAGCTGCTGATTTTTTTTTCAAAATGGTATTTTTCATCAATCATTTCAAGATAATAAGTCAATCGCCCTTTGTTTTTTCTCATATCTGTTTCAAATATCCTGTAATTTTAACAAGTTGCTCTATATTCAAGCCCCGAATCTGCAAATCATAACAGTCGCCCTGTTCGGTAACTTTACCGTTCAATCCGTTTTCAGCTTTAAAGCCTGTCAATGCCCCATACCAGCTTTCAAGCTGGACAAGTTGCGATAACATACCTTTCAGGATCAGAATTTCGTCCTTTTTTGCTGCCTGGCGTTTCTCATACTCAATCGCCTGTAACACCTCCTGCGAGGCATTTACCAGAATTTTTCGCTCGATATCGGCTGCTATATCAATGGGATTCCGCTTCTTGGATAACGTGCAAACATGATACGGACTACGCCAGGAACGACTATCCACACTCCCTACAACAGAAAATCGGTCTTTCTCCATCCGAATATGCACGGAGTAATTTTTAAACTGCGGTGACGTTAGTTTTATACGAGACGAACAATCATCAAGTTTGTTCACGCGCCAGCCGTTCCCCAGGATACGGCAGACAACTTCAAAGACAGGGTGATATTTTTCAAAAAAAGAGTTCATCTGTTTCCCTTTTTGCTATGTGGCGGCTGTTCCCGTCTTTTTGGAGCCTCAAAAGACGGGCTGGCTGTGATATCGGGGGCATCTCGCCCCCGTTCTGGTTACGCTCTGGTTTCCACGCGTTGCCACCCTGTCGCCTTGCGCTGTCCGGTCGTACCGTACTTTGCGCGAATTTCTTCTATCGTGTGTTCTTCACGATTCCAGTAACTTTTATGCTCATCCGGGCGATAAAACCATTGTTTCTTTTTTGGTGCCCATTTACAGCCGATTTCTTTCAAAGTTTCCTTATGCGTAATGGTTTCGCCACTAATCCAGACCCAATTACCTATGACTTCAAATACCAGACCAGACAAACCAGAAAGAACGTTTAATACTTTTTCCAAGTCGTCACCGTAGTTATATATTGCACTTTTTTCGGTGCTCTGGTACTGATTAATTTTGTCCAGATTCGCCATCAAAAAATCAAAAGCTGCATTTACCGCTTTCATCAGTTCAGCGCCCAACGGGTTGCGATCGGGATGATATTTTAAAGCGGCTTTTTTGTATGCGGCTTTAATATCTTTTTCCGTTAACTCGCCGGATAAACCAAAAACATTTAACGCTTCCTGGATATTCATTTCAAATCTCCTGTCCGTTTGGACTTAAGAAAGAAAGGAGCCAATCCCCTTTCGACGAAACAATAATACATCTATTTAGATGTATTATCAAGATTTTTTGCATGATATACGCAAATTATTTGAGGAATTAGCGTGTTTTTTAATCCGCGTCAGCGGATAGAAGGGGCGAACGAAAATTCCAGGGTAGCGCAGGAGCCACATCGCCCCGGGGCGCGGCTACGCCGCTACTGTTATCAACCGGAACCAGGGATACCCTCCCGCCCTGCTAAGCCCGACAGACTCACTGACGATGATGCAGCTGATTTGCGCCGCAGAATGCCGCAGTTAGCGCGAGCGCCAGCGAGTTTACGCCGTCCTGGGTTTCCCTGGACGGGGCGCTGTACTGCGCGTGTGAGCGTTAGCGAGCTACGGGCGCAACACACCAGAAATCACATCACCTTAAAGGATGTATTAATACACACCTAGAATTTCTATGCCGTACAGAATAAAAAGGGGCGATTAAGCCCCTGCGCGATGATTAAAAGAGGCGCGAACAATCTGATGATTTTTGCTAACTTGAGGAAATTCCCCCGCTTAGGGGGAACTGGAGAGATTAGTGGCTGGATTTACTGAGAGTGAATTGTAATCCGGCTACCGATGTAAGTTGTGCAAGTGTTGTGATGGTCGGGTTCCCGTTCGGGGATAATGCGCGGTAAATACTCTGACGGGCAAGGCCAGATTTCCTGGCAGCTTCGGAAATCCCCCCTCGCGCCTCTATTACCTGACGTAGCGCAACAAGAAAACCGCCTAAACCACCAGGCTCGTTTATTTCCTCTAGGGCATTAGCAAGATAAGCGTTTGCATAATCAGGATCTGCGCGCAATTCTTCAATCATGGCTGCATTGTGATCAATGGATGCCGGATAATCATTTTTCTGCGACTTCACATTTTTGGTGGCTGTCATTTTTTTGACCTCTTTTTAAAATCTTGCAGATAACTAACGGCTTTATCTAAATCAGCTGTCTGAGTTTTTTTATTCCCGCCAATGAGCAAAAGAATTATTTCGCCATCTTCGATCGAATAATAAACCCTGTAACCAGGACCATAATCAACTCGTAATTCCCAGACACCATCCCTTTCAAATTTATGATCTCCAAAATTTCCGCCCATAGCGCGGGCAATTCTGGAATCCACCTTTAACGCTGCGGTCTGGTCTTTACGTCTTAATTTTTTCATCCAGTCGGTGTATGGAACCTCACCATTTTCGGTCTGATATCGTTTCGCTGTGTAAGGCATCTTGCCGCCCTCATTCCCTTAACCTGTACACATCGTCTCTTATAAGTGACACCAGTTCAAGAAAAATGTCTCTTTAAAGTGACAAAATGTGCGTCTAGTGCGGCAGAACCATATCGCCCTAAAGCGCGGCGCAGCCGCTGACGAACGTACCAGGGCGCACAGGCCATCCCTTCGCAACTGACCAGAAAGCCATGATTATGCTGATTTGTGCCGTAGATAGCGCGATCGCCTCTGTCTGTACAAAATAATATTACACATCAATACACACCATAAAATTCTTGCCAGCACGCAATAGTGCAGATATACTCCACACTCAGCTAATTGTGTATTAATACACACCATTAATCGGGAGGATTTTGTGATGGGAAAAATCATTACTGTTGCAGGGCATAAAGGCGGCATAGGAAAAAGTACTGTACTTTGCTCCTTATGTGTGTGTGTCATCAGAAAAGGGAAAACAGCCTGTTTCCTGGAAACAGATTCGCAGGGAAGCATCAAGGATTTCATCGAGGAACGTAAAACTAACGCCCAACTGTCTGAAATACCTTATTTTGAATGCTACACAGATATTCCGGCGATGGTGCAAAAACTGGCCGCCCGTTTTGATTATGTATTCGTCGATACGCCAGGTATGAAATCCCCGGCCTTCGTTAAGGCACTGAGTTGTGCTGATATTTTGTTCACATTTGTGGAGCCAGGATCTGGCATAGAGATCAACACACTGGGACGACTGGTTTTCGACATTAAAACCGCACAGGCCGGAGTCAATCCGTCAATGAAAGCATGGATTGTCCTGAATAAGTGCTCAACTAATCCATCAGACAGTGAAGCGTCAGAACTGCGCAAACAACTTAATGATGATCCTGACTGGCTTCCTGTTCCCCGTCAGCGCATCTATATGCGAACTGCGCATAAAAAAGCCTATAACGGTGGTATGGGTGTACATGAATACGATGATAAACGGGGAAACAAAGCCCGTGGAGAGATTGAATTACTGTTAAAAGAAACGAATATCATTTAATGTGTATTATTACATATTAAATAAAAAGTATTCCCATCTCCAAAATACTGTATACGGGCAATTGGGCTGCCCGGAACAATAATAGTGTGTATTTTTACACCATGAAACATGACGTGCACAATCTTTTCATAATGCAGTCATGTTTCTTCTTGCAAGTGCCCTAACAATTTGTGGTACATGGATGCTGGAACTTTTCCAGCCACAAAATGTGTGTATAATTACACACTTAAAAAACAGGATACCTTATGGCAAAGCTCCCCAAGAAAATAGATCAGGAAATTAAGCCTCTGGATTTGCGCCAGTTTGTAAGTTCTGCGGCACAAAAACCGGCATCGGCATCCGCAGTAACGCGTATAAATCTGACAATGACAGATGATGATCTCAATACAGCGCAGGCGTTCCAGAACGAGTACGGTGCAAGCCGTGCTGAAGTTATCAGGGCGGCACTGGCAGCGTTACGTCTGGTATCAGCAGAAGAATGCCGGATGCTGTTTGATGATATAAGGAAAAACAGTCCTAAGGCCGGAAGACCAACCGTTAACAAATAGCATGTATTATTACATGTCGTTAAAGGAGTAAAAATATGCTTATGACGGCCATTAAATCTGTATTCAATTTTTACATGCTCTGTGTGCAGCCTTTACTTGGATTATTTCTCGTGGGTTACAGTATATGGAGCTTTTCAGGTGACGGTATCTGTACAGCAGACAAAGTTATAGCCTGTGATATATCAATATATCTGGAACCAGCATTTTACCTTCTCATTGGCACTGTTGTTTTGTTTGTATGGTATATTGCATGGCAGACAGAACACTCGAAAGAAGAAGATTTTAAATCAAGCATTAAGCCGGAAGATTTTGTGAAGTGAGATTATATAAGAGGAAATGCCATTATGAGTGAAATATACTGCATTGCAATTGCAGTCATTATCGTTGGTTACGTTTATCTAATGATCAGTGTAATTACTGCACCACAAAAATTGTTTCCTATGCTTCAGCTAATAACTCTAATAGGTATCAGTTCGTTATTTTCTTTTATGTCATTCAAGAGCGAAAGCATGTGGACGGGTGAGCCTGAATTATTAGTTGCGATTATGTTTGGCACTTTTTCAGCAACACTGATTTTTTACATGTTTAAAATTTTGATTCGCGCTTTTGATTCATTGACTAAATAACAAAGCTGAATAATCCCGCTGACAAAGCGGGATTATCTTTACTCTTCATTATATAGGATTCCAAGCCGCAACCGCCGTTAACCGGACAGCAAAGAAATAATCCCTACTACGGATTTGTGATTTTATCTTTGACCAGAAGTGCTGTACAATTTAATTGTACAACTCAAAGAGGAAGCACTATGTTTACATGTAACTATAGCCATGCTCGCGATAACCTGGCCTCGTTACTCGAGCTGGCGGTTGACGAAAATCAGCCTGTTGAGATTCAGCGTCGCAAAGGTGGCGCTGCTGTACTGGTTGATAAAGACGCTTTTGAACGATACCGTAAAGCGGCTCTTGATGCTGAGTTTGCAGAAATCATGCAAAGTCATGGGACGGCCTATACGGAGCTTTCTAAGAGATGAAATTCGTTAGTTCACAGGAAGTGATTGAGTTTCATGACCGCTTGATTTCGCGTGATGGTGGCGTGGCGGGTATGCCAGAACCCGGTCGCGCTGACGCGATCATTCATCGTGTTTTGAACATGCATCATTATGAAGGTGTGACAGATATTATAGATCTGGCTGCCGTGTATTTAGTTGCTATTGCTCGCGGTCACATTTTCAACGATGCAAATAAGCGAACAGCCTTGTTTGTTGCACAGGTTTTTTTAAAACGGAATGGTGTACATATTATTAGTTCACGTATTTCGTTTGATGAAATGCAAATTATCGCTTTGAATGCTGCAACAGGCGAATATAACTGGAAGATGGTTTCTGACCATCTTAAAGCCATTATTCTAAATTAGAATATGTGTAATAATATTGATTTAACATCAAAGGCTATCGCATTTAGGTTATCCGATTAAGGCCAAAGCCCCTGAAAATGCCGTAGAGGAAAGAGGAAAACAATCGTCTTTATGAAATTAATTCCGAGGCAAACAGAGGATGGCGTGATTTCATCCTAAAATTGATAGGGGTTAACCTGCCAAATAAAAGTACCGAGTTCACACAATGTCTCAATCTCTGAAGACAGAACTTTACAGTGGCCTGGTGTGGTCTAAGCATTAGGATCGCCTCGTGGGATAATGAAAATAACCACGAGGCCTTCTTCTGTTTGCCAGCCATTAAATTCCCAGCTTTCGGCGTGGACTATACAGTGTGTGATTCACCACGATAAATCCTTTGTTGATCCACTGTGTTACCTGTGCGGGTTGAACTCCGGTTAGCCTGGCGAACGATGCCTGATTCCCCCGGTAGAACTTGTTGATGTATTCAATCAAAGGCATTTTTTAGTCTCCTAAGCAATATAAAAATCATATAGCGTTTTACTATATGATTATGTGCGTATGTGCGCAATTCAGACCAGGTACTCTTTCGCTTCCTCGCCCACTCGCTCACTAACGTTCGGTCGCTGGGGCTGCGGCGAGCGTTACTGGCTTTTTTAGGGCAATTTTGAGAACTGTCAGCCTGATAAACAACATTGTGTAACAATACACACTAAATATGTCGCGCCAGCGGCATGTAAGGCGGCACTCTGTTGTTTCATATGATACCGGAGTAAAACCGCCGAAGCCCGGCGTAAGCCGGTACTGATTGATAGATTTCACCTTACCCATCCCCGGCCCTGCTAAGCTATATCCGCTTTCAGCCATGAAAGAGCTTCTGTGCGCGGTCGGAGTGGTCCCGACGAGGGTTTACCCGAAGTCGGGGCGTATCTCCGCGTTAGCGGGCCGTCAGGGCCGCTTACGAGCGTGTACGCAATACTTCCAGCCAGAAGACTGACAGCGATGACATTGCTTAGTTACAACATTCATAATTAAAAGCGATGTTGTTCCCGCCCTTTGGGCGGGGGCGGCGGCGCTTTTCAGTTATGAGGGATGGGCACGGTATATCAGAATTGAGCCTGTAAGGGGCCCGCCGCTTGCGGTGGGAGGTGCTTTTAAATTCTGAGCGGCGCGGCTTTGGCCGCTGCAAGCGAAGGCCTTTTTGTATCTGTTCACAGGTGTTTCAGAGATAAAGATTTTCCCTGCGGTGGAACAACGAAGGGGATTAAATGAAGGGGATAAGACTATATTGCAGGTTTGCTGTTTCTGGTTTGCAGCTTCTTAAAGTTCTTTGTTTGCGGATTTATGTGGATAACTGAAACGACGTGGCCACGTTCTGACGACCGGTGAGTGATTTAATGGCCGTGTAGGACCAAATGAGGGGATTTCAGGTGGTTACGGGGGATTTCTGGCCGGACGGAACCAGCGCCGGAAGCCCCGGAGGGGCTGGCGATGATTCCGTGCTGAAGGATGGTGCTGTCTAGTGCGGTGGCGGGGCTGCCAGCGTCAGTTCAAGCTGGTACAGCTCCCTGATGGCCAGCTGCTGTAAGCGTTCCGGCGTGCACCAGTAGGCTTCATCCGGAGGCATACGCTTCAGGATGTGCTGTGACATCTCATAAATCTGCTGGTCGGCGGGTAATTTCTTCAGGCGGTTGGCACGCTTGCGGGCTGCCGCTTTCGCACGACGGTGTTTCAGTGCATCCTGGCTGCGCTGCAGATACCAGCGTTTTCTGGCCGCATGTACGGAGATATCCTCGTCTTCACTCAACACACCTTCCCGGATGAGCTGCTGGCGGATTTCACTTTCACGCAGCCGCTTCTGCTGCTGTTCGTGAAGTTTAACCATGTCCACGCCCAGCATCTGCCACCCTGCCGGTGTTATCCAGACATAGCGTGGCAGACGCTGGCGGGTTTCACGGTCCCACATCGTTTCTTCTGACACACCCAGCACACCAAAACGCACCTGTTCGGCCAGCAGACGGGAAAGCCGGGAGACCGTCACCTCGAGTTCGGGGATAACCTTTCCTTTGCTGTCTTTCGGGCTGATTTCTCTGGCCAGACGGGAAACGCTCATGCCTACGGTATGTGTACCCGCATCACTGAAGCTGACCAGAACCGGCCAGATGGCATCGAGGAGGCGTTGTTTTTCCGGCCGGAAAGCATATTTGCGACCGACGAACGTCCGTTTCTGCACGTAAAAAGGATGCCGCGACATACGCATACGCAGGCTCTGCTCGCCGGTCACCGGGTCCTTTTTCACCAGACGATGATAGGCGTGCCCGAGCTGCCCGCTCAGCGCCTTATAGCGCGCAGGACGATACCAGGACGGATTTTCACATTTGGGTCTGGTGGAGTGCTCGCCACGACGGCGCTTTGTGCGCTTCCTTTCCGGTTCAACCAGGAAAGAGGTTGCCCTTCCCGCCTCATATTCTTCCCAGAAACGGATCTGGTCTTCGGGGGACAGCTGACTCCAGTGTACGGCGTTATATGATGTATTCTTCAGACCTGCCACAAGCTGTCGCTTATGGCGGAGCGATTATGCCGTGTATTTATACACTGCACAGGGTTGAATCTCTGGTACGGTTTCATTATACTTTCCCCGTATTCTGTGAGACCCCCATTAATCTTTTTGATCCGCCAAGATTCGTGAAAGATTATGGGGGTTTTCCTTTTATGGCTTCCGGCACATCTTCAGTCTTCTGACTTACTCTCCGTACCTGCCATCTCTCCTGAATGCCTTATGGCGCACCCTACCTTTATCTCCCCCAGACGGGGAACACATCTCTATAACCTGAAAATTTTAAGCGAGGATCAAAGACGATCAACTCTGAATGCCGCTTAATATACCTTTAGCCCCTCGATTTGAAAAGTGTTTCTGATGACACTCGTTCCGCACATCCCCGTCAAATCCACGCATCTGACACAGGCAACAGGGTTGTAAAAAAGAATTTTTATCCACCGCAGATCACTTTTTCAGAATACTAGATCGTGATTGATCACTTTTACGATCTGTTATCCCAAAAAACAGATCTCCCACAGAATTTTATTCTTTTTATTTGTATTATTGCGATATATCAGATCGACTATCAGCATTTGAATGATCATTTATTCTAAATTAAAGTATCCATGTTGAAGTTTTAAACTATCCTGCAAACGCTCCGCACAAGGTGTTGTTTGCGTGCTCTTTAACAACCCCGGACAGCGGTAACTGCCTGAAGCCCTGGCATAAGGAGGATAATTGCGTGCAAAAAAACAGCACTTGCTGACAGTGTTCAGTGTGGGCTACGTATAGAGTGACGTGCCGCGCCATCTGACAGGTAACGACTCATTTTTACAATTTTCACCATCGTTAATTCCCTTTATCAAAATATAAAATTGATTCCCTGCAAAGGGGGATTAACTGTGTCTGAAAAACATATCTAAATCCTGACGGATTGGCTCGCTATACTGCACGAACGTTAAACTAATCCTTAGCCTGTAATGGAGAAATAGCACACATGTCAGATTCATATTCCGACGGTTTTCATCATGGCATTTTAGTAGGAATTTCAATCGCAATGCTAATCACAATGCTCGTTGTTCTTGTAAAAAAACAAGAACAAAATAAAGAATGGCAACAATGGACCGAATCACACTGTGAAAAGATTGGAAAAAATTTTAAGTGTGATGATGGAAATATTTACATCATAAAATAATGAAACAGATTAACATGTCATGTCACAAGCAAAAGCCAACTTGAAAAAGCTACGTCAGTTACGTCATATTCCATCAAAAAAGAAAACAACTTATTTTTATTATGTTAAAAAAGCCTTAAGTTCTCCCTGGCTATATCGGGAAAGACCTGAGTATAAAACAGAGTTGCAATTGACACACGACACACTGCTCGTTATTTATGGACTGGCAAAATCCGGGCTGATTAACCGTTCAACTGAGTCGCTTAACAACGAAATCGCTGTAATCAGAAAAGCAATTAATACAGGGCGCTTTCGTTGAGGTCGTGAGATGCCGCGTCAGCGGCATGTAAGGCGGCACTCTGTAGCTCAATGTGGCTTTACTGGTTATCCGCCGAAGCCCCGCACCAGCGGGTTCTGTCTTCTATATTCTCTGGAACTGCGCTCGCGCCCCCTGCTAAGCCCAACCGCACGGAATTTACAGCCACTC
>ERZ1026866.230-NODE-230-length-37764-cov-9.420775_pt1 | contig 37764 bp, 34 predicted proteins | sample MGYA00380163_ERZ1026866 | MGnify/ENA primary metagenome ERZ1026866 (study PRJEB33269, sample SAMEA4719799) | human gut metagenome | biome: human-associated habitat; feature: organic feature; material: feces | place: Cameroon | collected 2013-10 ...
GGCCTATCCGCTCAATGTGTTCGGCTGAGATCGGAAATCAACCGCCGTCCATACGAACAGTACAGGTCCGACGGACGGACAATAGATTCGCGCAACAAAACTGGAGAACTAACCCACATCTTAGGATGCCAGGGTCAAACGGCTATACTTTCTACGATTAAATGTATAAGGAGCATCGAGTGAATTCTGAATCTATTGCCGTCATTATCCCCTGCTACAACGAGGCCCTCACGATCGGCAAAGTCATTGACGACTTCCACCGTGAGCTTCCGCAGGCGACGGTCTACGTCTATGACAACAACTCGTCAGACGATACCTCGCGCATCGCAACAGAACATGGCGCAACGGTACGTTTTGAGCCCCGACAGGGAAAGGGCAATGTCTGCCGTCAGATGTTTCGCGATATCGACGCCGATTGCTACCTCATGGTCGACGGCGACGACACCTACCCCGCCGAAGCGGCAAAAGCCCTCTGCGAGCCCATTCTTAATGGTACAGCCGATATGACCGTCGGCGATCGCCTGTCCAACGGCACCTACGCCGAGGAAAACAAACGTGCGTTCCACGGCTTTGGCAACAACCTGGTCCGCGCCATGATCAAGTGGATCTACGGCTACAGTTTCGATGACGTCATGACGGGATATCGCGCTATGAGCCGTCCGTTCGTCAAGACCTTCCCCGTGCTTTCCGAGGGATTCCAGATCGAAACCGAACTCTCCATCCACGCCGTCGACCACCGTTGGCGCATCAAAGACGTGCCCATCGAGTACCGCGACCGCCCGGAAGGCTCCGAGTCCAAGCTTAATACCGTGAGCGACGGCATTAAGGTCGTCGCCATGATCGGCACGCTGTTCAAGGACTACCGCCCTTTGAAGTTCTTCAGCCTCGTTGCGCTTCTGTTTGCGATAATCGGTCTTACCTTGGGCATCCCCATCATTGTCGAGTATTTCCAGACCGGCCTTGTTCCGCGCTTCCCCACCGCCATGCTCGCCGCATCGTTTATGTTCCTGTGCGGCTTAAGTCTCGCGACTGGTTTTATCCTCGACTCCGTGGCAAAGGTCGAAAAAAAGCAGTGGGAAGTCAATGTGTATAGCAAATACACCCTAGGTGACTATCGCAACGACAACACGAACGCGAGGTAAACCGCCATACAGCTCATTTCCATCGTCGTGCAGTGCCACAACGAGCAGGATCGCTTCCCATCTTCCTTAAGGAACTCTGCCTCACGGGGGCAATCTACTTCGCGCGCCCGACGGCCCAAGCGCGAACGAGCGTCGATACCGTCCAGGCCCCAACCGCGCAGCACCTCAAACAACTCAACCATGCACCTGTGGTGCACCTCGTAATAGCCGCGGCACAAATTTGTTCGTAAGGTTTGCATTCTCGCGTTTCTGATAGCGATATAGCAGACGACATACCACGGCGGCCGAACCCATACGACGCGCAACCTCGATATTGAAGCAGACGTCCTCGATGAGCGGTACATCCTCGAACGAGAGGCCATCGAAGACCTCTCGGCGGTAGACCTTGTTCCAAACGTACCCGAAGAGCGTGAGCTCCTCGAGGTCGAGAATGCTCGAGCGGTACTCGTCGCAGTCCAGCTGAAACGCGCTTCATCCCGCGGTAAGCTCGATAGCCGCAGGAGAATCCGCTGCAATGACGTGACACATGGGTGCATCGAGGTCATCCGTGCTGAAGACCGCGCCGCCCAGCGCCCGCACAAGCACTCGCGTACCCGTAACGACCCGCTGCCAGCACGGTATTCCTCGCGACAACCAAACTCGACGACATCGCACGAGGTATTCGGGCGAAGCGGAAAACTCGCAGGATCGACGACGCCTCCCGTGGGAACACCGGCGCCCATGGCTATGGCAGCACGACGCCCCTCGAGCAGCTCGGGATCGTACATGTCGTCCGGGTCGGGCATCCATACGTAAGAGCCGCGTGCCGCCGCAATGCCGGTATTGCGCGCGCCGGACGGGCCTTGGTTCTCCTCGTGGCGCACAAGACGAATGCGTGCGTCTTGTGCAGCAGCCGCCCCGTCGCACGCGCCGGACATGTTAGTCGAACTGCGCCCTGTAAGCCGCGCAGACCTCGTCCACCGGGCCGATCATGCGCTCGTGGCCCTTCTCAATCCACACCGCGGAGGTGCAGATGCGCTCCACCTGCTCGATGGAATGGCTCACGAACAACACGGTCACGTTGCCGGAATCTATGAAGCTCTGGATACGGCGCTCACACTTCTCCTGGAAAAACACATCGCCCACGGAGAGCGTCTCATCGACGATGAGAATGTCGGGCTCCACCACGGTGGCGATGGCGAACGCGATGCGCGCGACCATACCGGATGAGTAGTTCTTCATGGGCATGTCGAGGAAATCGCGCAGCTCGGCGAATTCCACGATCTCGTCCAGATGCTCCGCCATGAACTGCTTGGAGTAACCCAAAAGTGCACCGTTGAGGAAGATGTTCTCACGCGCGGTGAGCTCGAGGTCGAAACCAGCGCCCAGCTCGATGAGGGGCGCGATGTTGCCACGAACTGTCACGGTGCCCTTCGTGGGCTCGAGCACGCCGGCGATGATCTTGAGCATGGTGGACTTACCGGAACCGTTGGTTCCCACCAGGCCGATGACCTCGCCCTTCTTAACCTTAAAGCTCACGTGCTCCAGAGCATGGAACTCCTTGAAGAACAACTCGTGGCGCATGAGCTTGATGAAATACTCCTTAAGGGAGTTAAGCTGCTCGCTGGCCATGTTGAAGACCATCGTGACGTCGTCGACCTCGATGGCGTACTCGGTGTTGGTAGTGTCTGCCATGGTGCCGCCTTAGACGTAGAGGATGAATTTGTGCTCGGTCTTCTTAAACACGAAGATACCGATGATGAGCGCGATGATAGCCCACGCGATGCACATGAGAAGCACCGTGGGCGTGGGGTTCTGCTGCCACAGGAAGATGTCACGCATGAACTCGAGGTAGTTGTACATGGGGTTTATCTTCACCAGCATGATGATCCAGTGCGGGGCGCCCTTGTCGATAAGCAGGGAGAGGTCCCAGAAGATGGGCGTGAGGTAAGTCCACGCGATGATGACGACGCTCCACAGGTGGATGATGTCGCGGAAGAAAACAGAGAGCGCGCCGATGGCCATGCCCACACCGATGCAGAAGAGCATCAGCAAGAACAGGCACAGGGGCAGCCAGATGAAGTGCCACGTGGGCATTACCTGGAAGAACAGCATGACGATGGCCACGGCGATGAGCGAGAAAGCGAAGTTCACAAGCGCGAACAAGACCTTCTGCACCGGGAAGATGTACCGGTTGACCTTGACCTTCTTGAGCAGGGGCGCGGCGTAGATGATGCTCGTGAGCGCCGCGTTGGTGGAGTCGCTCATGAGAGAGAACGTGACGTTGCCCACGATGAGGTAGAGCGGGAAGTTGGGGATGTTGCTGCCAAACATGTAAGAAAACACGATGGACATGACGACCATCATGAGCAACGGGTTGAGAACGCTCCACAACACGCCGAGGAAACTACGGCGGTACTTGAGCTTGAAGTCCTTGGTGACGAGCTGCTCGAGGATGAGCAGGTCCTTTTTATACGGACGCGGGGCCTTTTCGGTTGCGAGAGTCTGTGAGGACACCGACGACGCCTCCCTATTGATTGCACGTTAGCGGCATACACCGCCCTTGCCGAATTATGTATGATAACACAGGGGCGCTTGCGCGATTTCTCGCCTCGACGAGCTGCATACAATCAGGAGAGTCGGGTGCGCGCTTATGGACAGGCGCGCTACATTCCGAGGTCTATCTCGGGAGCGCGGGGCAGCTCGGCCAGGGTGACGCCGTCCACGTAGGTATCTATCACCGTCTCGCGGCCAGTCCAGAACCTGACGATAGAGCAGAGGTTGACGGTAGAGCAGAGGTACGCACGACCGCACGCGCCCTCGAGCCCCTTGCAGGCAACCGGAGCCGTGGCTCCCTCAGCGGCACCCGCCGTGCTATCTTCGGCGGGACAGCCCAGCACATAGCCTCCACCCTTTCCGCGCACGCTCTTGAAGAGCTCGGCGGACATAAGGTAGCGCACTATCTGCTCGAGGTACGAGTGCTAAGGTCGCGGAAAAGAACCTGATAGCCATTGATTACGGGAAAGTGCCCGACATTCTCAAGCACAGCCCTGCAGGTCTCCTCATTGGCAATCGTCAAGCCGCTGCGCCCGCCGAGCTGCTGGTAGGTTAAAAACCTTTGGGCACATGCGTCTTCTCTCGTATTAGGGGGGGGTCCTCGGCCCCCTCCGGTTCCAGGCTTCGTAAGTTTCTGGACCCTAATCACTATGGAGATTGCATCCGCACCACGCGTCCAAAACAAGGGCGAAGGATGGGTTCACATTTCGCGCCCACTCCACCCACCATGCCCTCACCATTAAGGTCAAGCGTTGCGGACCATTTCCATCTTGTCCCTGTGAACATTTAAACAGCAGTCGAAGAATCTAAAACCGGGCTGCAGTGCCTCCGGGGATCCCTCGTCTTCACCGCCTCCGTCGGCTCCGCTCATGAGAACACAAGCAGGACCCCTACCCCTTAGCGGTCCGCGCGCGAGTAGCGCTCGATAAGGTCTTCCGGGAAGTAGCTGCCTGCGCGCAGCTTCGGGATCTTGAGGTTGATGGTCCCCACGCTGGTGGTGAGCTTGCGCTCGCGGTAGCCATTCCTCTGATTGCCGGCCTCGCAGGCCTCGTCGGCCTGGGCGTCCATGATCTCGTTGACGAGCGACTCGGCCATGACCCTGATCAGCCCCGCCATGTTCACCATGCGTCGTCGATTCTCGGCATCCGGGCGCCGCCGCCCGCAATCTCGTGTATCTTGTCCATATAAGGTTATCGCCTTTCTTCGAATCCTGACTTCGGCAATCAAGATTCTAGGCGATAACCGCTTCCCGCTTTCTACGGCCAGGGAAGCGGTCCCTTACACCAATATTCGGAACGCGATCAACCATGTTTTGAGGCACGACCCCGTATTCGCGACCCAGTCCATCAATCAAGGAACCCCAAGAAACGGGTCCTTGTCCGATTCGATTTATGCCGTTGCCAATCAATAGCGTTTTCTGCATTACGATGCCTCCACTTACTTGGCATTCCCTGTGAATGTCGTCTCGTAAAACCATCCATCTCCATCACGCGCAAAGCTCTTGGCTGCAATCATTTGCAAGTCCATATCGTTTACTTTGTCAAAAACACTTTCCGAGGAGAAACGAATGGATACGGTCTTTTGACTATCCAGCTTTGACCTCAGCTCTGGATGCTCAAGAAAATGCTCATGAAGCTCTCGGTAATAGATGGTTTCAGACTCGACATCAACAATCATCAATAAAAAGGAAGTTGGCTGACGAAGGGCATACCATATTGTCTCAACTTCAAGCGGCCTGGATATTTCCTTACCAGAGCTGACTAGCAAGTCCTTAACATGTCGCGTTCCCTTTATCTGCACCTGGACACTCTTCCCCTTCCAATAGTTATCTTCCGATAGCTCTAGGATGCAGTCACGTCCCACATCGTGACCGCATTCGGTTTTATAGTCCCAATGGTCGGCGTCAATTGTGTAATGCACGATTGCGCACGCCCTTGTATCTGTTCGCCTAGATTCGCTATCAGCTGGAAAGCGCGACATGATGGTTACACCAGCGCATTTCGCTTGAAGTCCCAAGAGGTTTCTTGGGAGTCCCAATCAAATTGGGAAAGCACTCGAAGCTGAATCACCAACTCCTCCACCTTCTCAACACTTTCATACTCGAGCATCGGCACCAATGCGATTTCATTTGGATTGCAATTGAGCGTTGGGGGCAATAAGCTAAACAGTAGCTCGGATATACTTGAGTTCAGCAAACCCCAAACAACCACAAGCATAGCCTTCAAAATATCAATGTCTCTTGGCTAGCACAGAGAACAATCCAAGTCGCAAGAACCCGACACCTCTCGGCCATCTCGTTTCATTGGGCACAAACATCCACATCTATATTCTCCAAAGAGGAGAATATAGATGCGAACAACCAGCCAAAACAAGCGAGGTCAGTACCCTCTCGGCGTTCCCAGCGAATCGACAACGACGGGGAGGGATACAGCACTCCCATATCACTCTAACTAATTCAATCCGCGAACCGCGCGCAAGAAGCTCTTTGCAGCCTCTCGACGCTTCGAGCCCAGAGGCAAAATAGGGTCGAAAATACCCCTCACAATGGTGTTGTCAGGAGAAATGGACGGACGAGGCCGGGGACGATACTCCCCCGGGGCAGCTTGGGATAGACATGCCGCCATATTTGCAACGAGCTTCTCGTAGAACGGAGTATCTCGAGCATAGCTCCAGTACAGCTCGGAGCGGTCACACGAAGACATCTTCCAAGGCTTCTCAAAACCGGCGTAATGAACAATCTTCTCGTGGCAACGAGAATCCATAAACGCATCCAGCATGGGCGCAGGAGCATAAGCGAACACGTTATTGATACGATTGCCGCAGTCAATCATCACGTTCCAGTCATAGGCCAAGAAGGTGACTCGACCCTCGCAACAAGCGTTCAGAACATCCTGGTCGTTGTAGATATACCGATCATCGGAAGCAAGCTCGAGCCACTTCTCAATTGGATGAAGATCACGCATGGCGCGCGTATTGAGAAGAAGGACCCCAGCCTGGAAGTAATCGAACGGTTGTCTCATGCCCAAAACATTCTTGGCGTAATCCAGTCTTTTGCCATTCTTCATATTCACATTGCCCGCAAAATCGATATCGCGAACGGCAGCCAGGAGGTTATCACCCAGATACGTTGAGAACAACTCCGAGACATCACCGTTTACGACGAGGTCAGAGTCGAGGTACAAAACCTTATCGTAGAAAGGCAGGAGCTTCTGAATGAGGAAACGATAATACGTCTCGACACTAATATGCGGATTGTTGGTGTTCAAGTTGTAATCTGCGATGATCTCGGACACGTCGCAGAAGCGAAGCGTCACCCCGGCAAATTGTGCGAAAAAGCGAGACATCTCCCCCTGGTTCTCCCCGGAGATATCCCGGTGAAGCACCACGATGTCGTAACGGTAATCTTTCGATGCATTTTGAAGCATCGAGTAAACAGTCGTGGTGAGCATAGGGACGTAGTTATTGTCGGAGGCAAGCACAACGGGGATCACGGGACGGTAATCCGAATCCGACATCAACATCTTGGGGGCATACGGATAGTCCGGCTGCTCAAAATGCACGCACTGTAGCTCCTTTGTCTTCCAACCAGTACCAACGCGCTCATGGTGCAGCAAGTAGATATTAAGCAGTCGCTCCGAAAGATGGCCAGGAGTACGAACGCCCTCACGGCTGTAGGCACTCATGTCGGTCGTGGACACGAATTCCTCAAGGATAGGGAACAACCAGGCGCAATAATCTCGGAAGATTTCCCGCTTCATAATAAACATATTGCAGAAACGTGCCTTATGGCCGGACAGGAACGATTTTGCATCGGTCTCATACTCCGGGTGTCGGCGAACAAGGATATCAACAACCTTGTCAAGATCCTCAACGTACAGACGGTCCGCAAGGTCGTACTGGCCGCGCATCGTCGTACGAGCCGGAGTGTAGGAGGCGATGTCATTCACAGGAGTCGTAATGACATCGAAACCCTCGACCGCCCGGGCGATGGAGGCATCGTCCAAGCAATACTTCTTCTGTGTCAAAGAATCGATCCGGGAGTCAATTACCTCGCCGTAGATATTCTGCTTATGGACCACATCGCTAAAATCAAAGTAGCGGCGATAATGACAGAAACCGATGTAGGGAGCATCGACGTTCTTCCAAGCCCAGTACTGAGTCGTCAGCTCACAATACATCGGATTCTGAGAGGAAAAGTTCTCGCCCTCGTCATCCTGGAGCGTCCAGGAGAAACGAACATCACGCATGCAGGCACCCACCTGGACGGGCTGGAGAATCTTGCTGTCAAACAGGTGAACACGCTTGTGTGTGGACACAAAAATCCGGATATCCTGCGCTTCCGCAGACTCGCGGAACGCCCTTTTCCTCAGGTCATCGATATGGCCCTTTGCAGTTCGATGCATCTCCTGATAATCAGGTGATTCGCATCCCTCGTTACCCGCAATCTCTTTCGCTGCGACATACCAAGAATAGAACTCATCCTGCTCGGAAAAGCCGTCCCCAGACACCCATTTGGCGTATGCATCATCTCGAACAAGGCGCATCAATTCAGTGGCCACATTCGCGCCACCCAAAACCGATGCAGCAATCCGTGCGGCTGGAATTTTGTCTGCCCGTTCAACCCTTACAACCCAATCATTAAAGAGCAACTCAAGCATCTTGCGTTTCGTGCTAAAGAGGCAGTCACCGAAGTCAAGCTCGGGATGAAGGTCAACAAACGCCTCAACGCACTCAACAGCACCCCAAAACCCATTGGCGCTCTTTAGGAACATTTCCGGCGTAAGTCGGGATGCGGAATTAACCCCACGGCCCAAGTAGTACAGAAGGCCGTCCGCACCATTCACGGTAATCTGCCTTTTGCCCAAGGCCAGCAGCACGAACGTCTCGTAGCAATCTTGAGCACGCCCCATCCGATCTGAAGTCATTTGTTCAAATGCGGCCTTTGCCAGACCGAGAGAATAGGCGCGCTGGGTCACACGCCAATCCTGGCGAAATCCAACAGCCTTGCTATAAGCCGCTTTGCAAATATCCAAGCCTTCAAGATCTTCGATTGGACGATTCACGTACGCCTCAAAGGTATCACGCTCGTGCTGGTCAACCCCAGCATTAACAACTTTGATGCCAAAATGGATGATATCTGCGGAATCATCACCCATACGGCTATTGAGCTCCTCAAGAAATTCCGGGGCCAGCTCATCATCTGAATCTAGGAAAATAACGTAGTCACCAGAAGCCGCTGCGACGGCACTCTTACGACCGAGGTGTACCCCCTCGTTGACCTCTTTGATGATGGGAACAACTCGAGCATCATTATGAGCATAGCGGGAAATCAGCTCCGCGGTGCTGTCAGGACTTGCATCATCAACAATAACAAGCTCGAGATCGGAATACGTCTGAGATAATACGCTCTCAATACAAGCAGGCAAATACTCAGCATCAAGATAAGAAGAAACGCAAACGGAAAAGCGAGGCACCGGAGTCTCCAAACAAATAGGCATTGAACCTTTACCAACATACATACGATTTAATTATAATTGACTTCGCTACTAGTCACGTCTGACAGGACATACACCACGGAAGCTGCGAAGCTCAACGAGACGAATATCACCATTGCAGGAACTGGTTATGTTGGACTGTCCCTTGCGTGCCTTCTTTCCGAACCCACCGCGTCACAGCTTTTGATATCAACCCTGACAAGGTAGATCAAATCAACCGGCGAGTGCCTCCCATAGCGGACCCATACATTGAGAACTACTTTCTTAACGAAACGCTCAACCTGCAAGCAACAACCGATATCGATGAGGCGTTCTCCAACTGCGACCTTGTGATTATTGCAACCCCGACCAATTACGACTCCACCCTCAACACTTTCGATACCTCGTTCATCGAGCAGGTGCTAGATGAAGTAGAGGAGCTCTGATCGAATCCAGTCGTCGTAATCAAGTCCACAATTCCTGTTGACTACACCAATCGCATCAACGAGCTCCATCCGAACTTGGACATTCTGTTTTCTGAGTCCTAGGCCCTTTCGACACCACCTATAATGCGAATCGGCACCGCCGCCCACCCGGCCGAATATTGCCGTTCGGCACCGCCATTAAACGCCTTCCCGCGCATCCCCGTTACGCTCGGGCTGCCATGCAGTCCAGAGAACGAGGAGGTTCCACATGGCGAGAAGGATCAGGGCCAGGGAGGTCCTGAGGCTGAGGTCGGTGAACGGGCTTTCGCAGAACGCGATCGCCCGCACCGCCCACGTCTCGAAGCACAGCGTCCAGGACGTGCTGGAGGCCGCGAGGGAGCGGGGCGTCTCCTGGGAGGACGTCGAGGGGATGTCCGAGGAGGCCGCCTACGCGCTGCTGTTCCCCGGCAGGGGCGACGCCGGGCCGGTGCACGCCGACCCCGACTGGGCACGCGTCCACCGCGAGCTCGCGAGGACCGGCGTCACGCTCAGGCTCCTGCACGCGGAGTACGCCGACGGGTGCGCGGAGGCCGGCGCGCCGTCGATGTCCTACGACAGGTTCTGCAAGCGCTACCGCCAGTACACGGTGTCGCGCAACGTGGTGAGCCGCGTCGGGCACAAGGCGGGCAGGAACATGGAGGTCGACTGGTCGGGGCCCACGATACGGCTCGTGGACCCCGCGACCGGCGAGGTCAGGAAGGTGTACCTGTTCGTGGCCTGCCTCCCGTTCAGCCGGTACAGCTACGTCGAGCCGACGCTCGACATGAAGCAGGATACATGGCTGCTGTGCCACGTGCACGCCTTCTCCTTCCTGGGAGGCGCGACGCCCTGCATCGTCCCCGACAACCTGAGGACCGGCGTCACCGCCCACCCCAGGGCCGGGGAGCCGGTCCTGAACGCGGCCTACGAGGAGCTCGCCGCGCACTACGGCTCCGCCGTGATCCCGGCGAGGGTCAGCAGGCGGCCCCGCGACAAGCCGAGCGCCGAGAACGAGGTCTGGGCGGCCGCGACCTACGTGATAGCGGCGCTTCGCGACGAGGTGTTCACCGACATGGCCGCCCTGCGGGCCGCCGTCGCCCGCAGGGTCGCGGAGCACAACGACGCGCCGTTCGCCAAGCGCGAGGGCTCGAGGCGCGAGGTGTTCGAGGAGGTCGAGCGCCCGCTGCTGAGGCCCCTGCCGGCAGAGCCCTACGAGGTGTGCGAGTGGGTCTACGGCCGCAAGGTCCAGGCCAACTGCCACGTCGCGTACGCCCGCAACTACTACTCGGTGAGCCACCTGCTCGTCGGCTCGACGGTCGACCTGCGCGTCACCGAGGGCAAGGTGGAGGTCTTCTCCGGCGGCGAGCGCGTGGCCACGCACCCCAGGTTCCCGTCCTACGCGAGGAACCGCTACTCCACGCGCGGCTCGGACATGCCCGAGGGCAGGGCGTGGTCGGACTGGGACGCGCCGCGCATCCGCGCCTGGGCCTCGAGGGTCGGGCCCTCCTGCTCCGAGCTGGTGGACAGGGTGTTCGCCTGCTACGAGTTAGACGAGCAGGGCTTCAACGCCGCGCTCGCCGTGCTCAGGCTGTCCAGGCGCTACACCCCGGCGAGGCTCGAGCGGGCGTGCGGGATGGCGCTCGCGACCGGGAAGAGGTCGCCGCGCTACCGCGACGTCGAGCCCGTGCTGAGGTCGGGGCAGGACAGGGCGCCGGCCGGCGAGGCGTCCGGGGACTGCGGCTACGTGCGCGGCGCCGGCTTCTACGGGGAGGAGTGAGCATGGACGTCAACGCGGAGACCGCCCGCAAGCTCAGGGAGATGGGGGCGGCCGAGCTGCTCGCCGCCCTCTCCGCCCAGGACGAGGCCGTGTGCGCCGGGATGGCGTTCGCCGAGCGCGTCCAGATGGCGGTGGACGAGGCGCACTCCAACTTCATCACGCAGAAGGTCCGCAACCTGACGAGGAGGGCCGGCCTCAGGTACCCCGAGGCCGACGTCCGCTCGGTCGACTTCTTCGAGGGCCGCGGCCTCGACAGGGTGGCGGTGGCCGAGCTCGCGACCTGCGGGTTCGTCGGGCGCGGCGAGAACGTGGTCCTCCAGGGCCTCACCGGCACGGGCAAGACCTACCTGGCCTGCGCGCTCGCGAAGGCCGCCTGCGCCAGGAGGGTGAGGTCGTGCTACGTCCGCCAGCCCGACCTCGAGGACCTCTGGCGCGAGAGCCGTGACCGGCCCGGCGGCGAGCGCAAGCTCGTCCGCAAGTACGGGGCGTTCGGCCTGCTCGTGATAGACGAGTGGCTGCTCGACAGGCCGGACACCGAGTTCAGGTCGATGCTGCTGGAGCTGATGGAGCTGAGGTACGGCACGGCCTCGACCGTATTCTGCACCCAGTTCAAGAAGAAGGACTGGCACCCGAGACTCGGCGGCGGGGTGCATGCCGACGCCATCATGGACAGGATCGTGCACAACGCGGCCTGGGTCGACATGGGCGAGGCTAACATGCGGCAGCGCCGCGGATAGACCGGTAGCAATAAAAAGGCACCGGGGCCGATATCGGCCCCGGTGCCCAGGGTCGATATCGGCGGTGCCGTTTCGCGATATTTGGCAGTGCTCAAGCGAGCAAATACTCAGTTTTCCCCTGAATTCTTGCGCGAAGGCCATTCGCTCGAGGACAACCTTCATCCTTCTAGAATTATTGTCGGAACGCCGACCTCAAAACCTTGGCTCAAGCAAAACGCGAGGAAATTTGCCGACCTGCTTCTCGAGTGCTCCCAAGATGAAGATACCCGTCTTCTCTTTATGGGTTCATCCGAGGCAGAGGCGATCAAGCTCTTCTCCAACACGTATTTAGCACTCAGGGTTGCCTACTTCAATGAACTCGATACATACGCGATGAGCAAGGGATTAGATACCGAAGACATCATCAACGGCGTATGCCTTGATCCCCGCATTGGGTCGCATTACAACAACCCCAGCTTTGGTTACGGTGGCTACTGTCTTCCAAACAATACGAAGCAGCTGCTCGCAAACTATGCCGATGTCCCCCAAAACCTCATCAGCGCCATCGTAGACACAAACGAGACACGAAAGCAGTTCATTGCGGGAGAAATCCTCAAACGTGTATCCGAGCTTGAAAATCCAGTCGTTGGTGTCTATCGACTGACCATGAAGCACGGGTCGGATAACTTCAGAGAATCCTCTGTTCAGGACGTGATGCACTTTCTCAAAAAACAGGGAATCCAATTGCTCATTTTTGAACCGTCCCTCAAAGGTGCCAGTTTTCCGGGAATCGAAACAACAGATGAGCTCACGAAACTTCTTGACTGTGATCTTGTAATCGCCAACAGATGGCATGAAGACCTTGCCGACATTTCCGACAAGGTCTTCACGAGGGACCTATTGAAGAGAGATTAGGCGACGCGATTCTTCCGTTTCCCGCACAAGGACGCCAGCAATCCCTTCAATGCTCTCCACACCGCCACGGAGACCATAGAAAGACCGAACACCACAAACGGTCTCAACCCAAGATCCCACTTAATGCTATGTGGAATATAAACATCAAATATATGAATAAACAACATATGGATGCCATAGACTCCCAGGCAGTACGGGGCGGCAGCCTTAATTGCCCTGTCAAGAGCACCAAACGAATGCTCTTGCAGATACTCCTTCAGTGAAAGGAAGAGGGACGCAGCATAAGTAGCAACCAGCGGGCTCAAGGTGGAAATATAGAAATTGTCGTACTCCGCGCCCGAACCGCCGGGCTGTGTTCTGAGCATGTTTGTCCTTATTGTCATGACCACCACAACGACAAGACAAGCTAAGCCCACCACGAGCAAGCCGCGCTTTCGCTTCTCTTGCGACAGGTCGACATACCTATGAAGGTAGAAGCCGAGTAAGTAGTAAAAAATATGACCCTTAAGGTATGGAACGGAAAAAAGGGACAGGGACGACGACTCAGGCATAAACCGGTTCCAGAACGGAATGACAAATGTGCTCACCCCGCTTAGCAGTAGCACGTAACCAAGCAGACGCTCTCTTTCAGCCAGCAAAGACAACAATGGGGTCATTGCATATAGGATTAAGATTGAATAAAAGAACCAATAGATGTCATTTATACCATTCGTCAAGAATAGATCTATGAATTCTTGCAGCGAATAGGTACGAGGAACAAGACCCAGCTGTGCGGGCGCTATACACGCGAGCGCATAAAATAAGGCACTGAACGCAAGAAGCGCGCCAAATGTCCTCCTTAGACGCTTATCGAAAAAGGTCTTTGTAGAGTAGCGTTCCCTATATCCAAGCAGATTTGCTCCACTTATCATAAAGAACACCGGCACAGAGAGGGAGAACACAGCCTGGACAATCACATCCAGCTTCCAGCGAAGATCTCCTGTATTTAGAAAAACACTGGTGGAGCAGTGAAGTGCCACGACTCCAAACGCACAAATAACATTTAGGTAGTCGAAGTACTTATATCTAACGCGCGTAGTCAATGTTCCTCCGTTTGATTAATAATCTATCCTATAGAGACGATACTCTCCTTCAGAGAGCACAGGAGTAAAGCCAGGACTCGAATCGGTAACCCCCAGAAAACCTCTCCATTGATTTATCGAGTAGCTGCCGTTTAGCGACCACCTTCGCTCACCTTGGTTCTGAAATCCATTAAGGCCAAGCTTGAGAACATAGTGCGCCCCAGTAGACCTAACAGCTTCATTGGCAACGGGGTCAATCGCGTAATCGCACAGGGAGGACCTTAGGATTTTCGCGTTGATGCTATCGCCGCTCGTCGACAATCCCTTGTAGTAAACATTCACGCCCAAATCCATATATGCAGCACAACTACCATCCATAGGCATATTGAGTATGAGCTCGTCCGTACCAACCTCCTCAATCACCTTCTGAACAAAACGCCTCTCTGAATCCGTATACGAGTTTTCGTCGTTTCCGAGATCGTTCATTCGAGTCAGAACGTCATTGATTCCAACAAAAGCAGACGGGTACTGGTCTCCCAAATGCTGAAAAGACGGGAGGTACACGGCAACTACCAGAGCGAAACAGCCCAGAACCGTACTTACGATTTTCGAATTACGGACTCGCCCGAAATCATGAGAACAAAAAACGCTAGTAACCAATTTGATAGTGCGTCTTGCCCCAAGCAGTCCAAAGGCGGCAACAGGAATTGAGATAACTCCGACCAGCGCTGCGGTCCTCCACTGATCCGAATACCAGAACCCGGAGAAAAATGCCTGAACAGGCCCGGAGAACGTGCAATCGACAAAGTAGATAAGCATGGATAAAAAGAGCGAGGCCACAAGCCAAGACTTGCCGCGATGTTTTGTAAGCAACTCGGCAACGCCTATGAAAACCAAGACCGAGTAGAACGGCTGAGCGATACCAAAGCGAAGCTCGAAAGTGATGAGAGTGGTAAGCGCCTCAAGCTTCGAAAAGATTGGCGCCCAATTAAAAGAGACCACCCCGCGAGTCGCAGGTGAAACGAGAATCAAGGTCCATATCGCGACAATCATCAACAGCGTAATAACACGAACCAGAAAGGTTCGTCCATCCCTCTTTCGACCGTCAAGCTCGATGTTTACTCGCGACCGATAGAAATCTCCAGCACGGACAACACAATACGGGGCAAGAAATACCGCAAGAGAAAAAACGGTATTTGGTTGCAAGAAAACCAAGCTTAACAACGACAGGAGAAAGGCAACGAACGCCATTATTGATCCATGCTTTTCAACGAGGCTATCAACAAAGTGGATAAATAGGGCGGCGATTGCAGGGAAACACGCCATCGAAGCTGCATTCGAATACAAAGGCCCAAACGTATACATAGCAAACGGAAACGCAACGCAGGCCAAAGGAAGCAGAGCCTGAGCGATGCCAACGCGACGATCGGGAAGAACAACTAAAAAGAGGAGCACCATCCCCATGGGATACGAGACCGCACCAAAAACCAAATTAACGACATTGACGGCCAAAGGCGCAGACACATTCACCAATTGGGCGACGAGCGCAACAACGACATGAAAGGCGGCGGGATAATAGCTTCCCGTGCCAGAATAAGGGGACGCACCGGCACTACCAGCTTCAGGATACTGAGTTACTTCAAGACAAGAATAGCGACCCGTATGTACCATGTTCTTAACATAGCCCAGATGAGACATAGCATCAGAATGCTGAACAAACGAAGACGGTCCGTCAAGTGCAGCAACAAAGACGAATGCATACACAACAAGCGAGAACGCAACTGAAAAGAAAACAACGCTCCTCTTTACCGACAAATCGAAGCCAGAGAAGCCTTCAAGATGCAGCAGGGAGCGTAGGAGGACGCATAGCAGAAACGACGCAGTGCAAAGCAACAAAGAAACCGACAGAAGAAATGGCGCTGACGCAGAAATCCCCAAACGAGACAGAACCACACCAGCTAGCGCGATCGCAAAAGTCGAGCAAGGCGAAGCGGCGCAAAGAGAAACCGACCACCTGAAACCAACACCACGAAGCACGATATAGCCAGGTATTATGATGATGCAAGAACCGATAAAGACAGCAAAAGAGAAGATGGCCCATTGGCTCATTTCATAATCTCCAAAATATAAACAGAGTTATAGCCAGAAACTTGAGTTTACATTCTAGGGAAACACAATCGCTGCCCAAAAACAACCCATTAAATATTACAGACTTGCTTTTGCCCCAACCATGGAAAACGCGACAGCTAAAGCAACCCGGTCCCTACTGGCCTTGGGCCTTGTAGCGGGCCTCGGTAGCGGCTTTGACGGGCTCCCACCAGGCACGGTTCTCGGTGTACCATGCGATGGTCTGGTCCAGCCCCTCCGAGAAGTCCGTGTGCCTGGGCTCCCAGCCCAGCTCGCGGCGGAGCTTGGTGCTGTCGATGGCGTAGCGGCGGTCGTGGCCGGGGCGGTCGCGCACCCAGTCGAAGTCGTCCGCGGGCCTGCCCATGCGCGTGAGTATCGCGCGCAGCACGTCGATGTTGGACTTCTCGCCGTCGGCGCCGATGAGGTAGGTCTCGCCCATCTCGCCGCGGGTGAGGATGGCCCACACGGCGCTCGAGTGGTCGTCGGTGTGGATCCAGTCGCGCACGTTGCGGCCGTCGCCGTAGAGCTTGGGGCGAACGCCGTCCAGGATGTTGGTGATCTGGCGCGGGATGAACTTCTCCACGTGCTGGTAGGGGCCGTAGTTGTTGGAGCAGTTGCTAATGGTGGCGCGGGCGCCGAACGTGCGGTGCCAGGCGCGCACAAGGTGGTCGGAGGCCGCCTTGGTGGAGCTGTAGGGGGAGCTGGGGCGGTATGGGGCCTCCTCGGTGAAGCGCGCCGGGTCGTCCAGCGCGAGGTCGCCGTAGACCTCGTCGGTGGAGACGTGGTGGTAGCGCACGCCGAACTTGCGCGCGGCCTGCAGCAGGCAGAAGGTGCCCTCGACGTTGGTGCGCAGGAACGGAGCGGGGTCGTCGATGGAGTTGTCGTTGTGGCTCTCGGCGGCGTAGTGCACGATGGCGTCGTGGCCGGGCACGAGGCGGTCAAGCAGCCCGGCGTCGCAGATGTCGCCCACAACGAGCTCCACGCGGTCGGCGGGCAGCCCCGCGATATTCTCGCGGTTGCCGGCGTAGGTGAGCTTGTCGAGAACCGTGACGTGGACCCCCGGGTGGTTGGCCACGACGTAGTGAACGAAGTTGGACCCGATGAAGCCACAGCCGCCCGTGACGATAATGTTCTCGAGCTTTATGCTTTCGGAGAATTCTTCGTTCATTTTCTAAGCGCTTGTTCTTCGACAAGCTGATTAATTCGACGCCGGAGCTTCGATATGTTGACAGTATTGCTGAACTCACGATAGAGCAGCAATGCAATTACATAAAGGAATACAAAATTGGCAGGACTCTCAAATCCAAAAAGCCCAGAAATCCAAAAAGCCACCTGCGGGAACGCAGCAAAGACCACAAAGCTGAATGAAAAAAAGAGCCAGAAAACGGAATCGAGCACCTCAATCTGCGACTTCTTCAGCTTCCTAATAACGAAGAACAGAACAGCAACCGCGCTAAGTAGCAATGCCACACGAAGAATAAAGGTCATCTCAAATCACCTAAACCACTGAGCAAAAAAGATAGAAATGCAGGCACGCACCATATAAGAAATCGATCGGGAAATATTGAGGTAACTCTCCCCCGCCTGGCGCTCGCGCATCTCAACTTGAACCTCGCGAACAACTGCACCCGACTTCATGAGATACGAGATGGACTCCGGTTCGGGGTTTAAGGTATCGTCCTGAGCGAAACGCTTAATCATTTCACGATCAAACAAGCGCATTCCTGAAGTGGGGTCTGATACGCGCTTGCCCGTGGTGAGCTTAATCGCAACAGTGATGATGCGAGATCCGAGCATACGCGCAGAAACCTCCTTGCGCTTATTGACAAAACGAGAGCCGATTACGATGTCGGCATTTTCCGACATTGCACATTTCAACATCTCTGGAATAAACTCCGGGCAGTGTTGCCCGTCTGCATCAAACTGAATAGCGTAGTCGTAGCCGTTTCGAAGAGCGTATTTCATTCCGGTTTGAAACCCCACGGTGAGGCCAGAATTCACCGGCAGGGAGACATATCGGTAGCCGCGCTGCTGGCAGATACGCTCTGTTCCGTCTTTGGAGCCGTCGTTGACCACCAAGTACTCGATGCCCGCAAGCGTTGCCGTGAGCTCATCTACAGTCGATTCGATCGACTCTTCTTCGTTGTAAGCCGGAATGATAACCAGCAGGTGCTTGTCGTTCAAAACTACCAATCCGTTTCGTACTTTAAACCTTTAAGAGATTACCCCAACGGTTGCACATGAGAGGCTCCCGCTATCAGTCAATAGATAATCAACAATAGCCAAGCTGTCCAGCCCGCCGACACAAGAAGCCGCGGAAGCCAACCCATGCCTCGCCCGTAGCTAAGACAAAACCAAGTTGGATAGAGAGCGGCTCTATCCAACCGGTCGCGTGCAACAATGTGCCCGCCGCCCCTCCTCACATCCTCATTGGCCCGGCCGCCTGATCTCAGCATCGTGATAGAAAGGACGTCGTCGGCATCATTGCGCTGCAAGGGCCTGCGCCGATCACACCACATTTCAATTTCATGCCTTCGGACCTTGCATTCAATATCATGTGGGACCTTTATTACAAGCATGGACACAAAGGGGGCACGGCACACATCTATCGAACCGATGTGCTGAAGCAATATCCATTTGTCCTAGAGCCGGGAGAGCGCTTCATTGCAGAAACGTTCGTTAACCATCAAATCGATCAGCAATACACGTTTGCGACGCTTAACAAGGTGGTAACCGTTTAGCACTATCTTAAAGACGGGTTTTTGAAGAACGTCCGCGCGGCAACGAGGGTAAATCCAAAGGGATATCGAAAACTGAAAAGAATGTTCATCAGCTAGTCTGACACGCCGCAGGTGTACGTCGAGAGCACGATTTTATACATGGTCGGATGCATGCTTTGCGGCGAGACGGTGCAAGGCATCAAAGACGCGCCTAGCAAACTCATGGCACTTACAGTCTTGCCCATTGCGGGACTCCTGGTTGCGACGGAATTCAGAGACGGGGGCGGAGCCCGCATTCAGCAAGCAAAAGAGAAGCGCTAGGAGCTTCTCCTCCTCGCCTTCAAGGTAATGACGATGCCCACGATGGAGAGAACCGATGCAACCGTACTCGTTAAAATCGAGTTGGCGGTTGGACCGTTCATGTTAAAAGCGCTCTGCATGGGGGCAAGCGCTGCGAGCATCAACAAGAAGACGATCGCGCTGTTTATGAGCGAGAGTCGGTAACCCTTGAACGCGATAAGCAGGTCGCCCATAAAGCTCGAAAGGCCGAGAAGGACCGCTGAGAGCGCCATCGGCGTCACCAAATACAGGTATTGGCTGATAGACTCGCCGTACATGATGCGAATGACGGGAGGCCCGACGATGACCATTCCCGCTACCCCCACGACGCCGATAGCAAGGACACCGACCGCAGACATTAAGAACAGCTTCTTGAGAGAGTGGGATCCGACGCCTTGGAACGCCTCGGAGAAGTACCCGATAAGCGGTGCGTACACAAAGGAGATGCCCGACTGGACAATTGCGACAGGGGACGCGATGGAAGAATACGCACCCAATGCAGCCGCACCCATTTCGGAGGACAGAACCTGGCGTGGAAGCGACGGCACCGCGGCGACGATAAGGCCGCTCGCCACAATGGGAAGACAGCCCTTCCCAAGATCGACAACCATTTTGCGGCTCACCTCAAATTTGAGATCAACCAGGCTCCTTGTACGAGGCAAGTCGAGGAATAGGCCGATTGCAAGCGTAGCAACCGCCATCAGAAATAGGGTCAACACAAGGTTCCCCGTTGCCGAGAATACGCATGCGAACATTGCAAGGGAGGCCAGCCCCTGCAAGGCCACGGATTGGCCGACGTAATCCATTCTATGGTTCACCTGGTCGGTTGTATGGAGACAGCTGATCACAAGACTCGAGGTCTTCCAGAACGTGAACGCGCACACCACGGGAATACACCCCGCCGTGCCCGTGGCCAACGAATACAAAACGATTGCGGCGAACGCCCCGGTACACGTTATCAACCGAAAAGAAAGGTACTCGCCGGGCGAATACTTACGCTCGACATCCGACAATTGGTATAGATCCGAACGAAAAACGGCAACCGGCACGAAGATAGCGTATATCGAGAATGCGAGTGAGTACGCGCCGGCATCGTCGAAGTTTGTCGAGAGACGAACGATCAGGATGGACACGAGCCACTGGGCGGCCAGTCCGACAACCGACCCTACGGTGTTCCACAGCATGTTGCCGCCAATGGAGAGACCATTGCTCTTGTCTTTCATGCGCCCCCTGCTCGGTGTCCACAAATGTGTCGAAGCACTCGTCTTAACAGATTGAAACGATAGACCTCTTGGCCTTCATCAACAAGAAGCCAGCAAAGATCACATAGTAATCCAATGGTAAAGCGTGCGACCGCGGACACGAATCTATCCGCGGTCCTTTCTAGTTGCTTGCTAGATAAGCGAAACGCCGCCATTCCAGCCTACAGCTTACCAGCCGTCCCAATCGGTCCAGTACGTCAAATCTTCAATCCACACTGAACCATGACGAAAGCTCGCAACCTTACCGTTGCCAATGTAGATGCCACCGTGGCCGAAGTCGTTCCACCACACGCCGAGCTCATCGTTCCCATGAGAGCCTGGCCAACTCCCCGTATACACCGTCGCGCCTACGGGAATGCCGGCCTTAGACTTAGACACGCCCAATTTAAGCCATGCCTCGTAAGCCATCCTGAGCGATGCGCCGGACGCTCCAGCGCGGGCGCACACCGTCGCGGCCAATGCCTGGCACCAACCCAATCTCAACCCGTACATATCCCTACGGGGCGCCCTCGGCCGCCACCTTTTTGCCCATCCAACTCGAAGGAACCAGAGCTCTGCCAGTAGCCACATCAAACTCAATATACCACCTTCCCCGAAAACAGCCGTCACATCAGATGAGATTGACCCGCCGTATTGTTCGAGCAAATCTCCCGAACCATCGACTCGGCCCTGTTTAACGGAAGATGGCTGATCAAGAGGCGGATTGGTTGCAAATGTATTTCCAGGAAACAAAGACAGGCATGTGGCAACGGCAAATCCAACAAAGGCACTATTCATGGGTTAAAAACCCATCATTCGTACCGTCCATGGAAGCAATCTTGTATTGTCGATATAACTCATATAAGCTATCGAATAACGAGAGATTTTCCGCCTCATCACCAAGGGGGGAGCATGATTCGAAGAACTTCCGCACGGGCGACCATTGCAGTCGCCTCGGCGCTTCTATTCGCGACACCACTTGTCTCCAAAGTCCAGCCTGGTTGGGCAGACGTCAGTTCCATTACCCCGACCACCGTCACAGCCGTCGAGACCGACAACTCCCAAAGCTCGCCGAGTGCCGAAGCGACCGCTCCGATTGTTACCGTACAGAGCTAATCGGCCAGCGGCACGCCTTTGGAAAACGAGACCGAGCCCGAAGTCTCACCCGGATGGAACATCAACGCTTCGGAAGAACGCTACCTTGCGGGCGCGGACGGAAAACCAGTCCAATCCAGCTGGTACCAAGATTCAGACTCTGCCTGGTACATGATAGGCAGCGAAGGAGTCCCACAAAAGGGCTGGCTCCTATGGGATGGATCTTGGTTTTGGCTGCACCCCACGGATAACGGCAGCATGGCAACAGGGCTAATTGAGGTTGATGGTGCACGCTACGCTTTGCGCGAGACGGGCCGCATGGCAACAGGCTGGATTCGGCTCGACGGCTCTTGGTATCTTGCAAATACCTCAGGCGCGCTCAAAACCGGATGGGCGTTTGTCGGGGGTGCTTGGTACTGGCTCGACCCTGCAACGGCAAAAATGGCCACGGGCGTAATCGAAGACGGCGGTCATCGCTACCTTCTCCAGCCCTCCGGAGTCATGGCCACGCGCTGGGCGACCGACCCCGCAACGGGCAGGCGTGCCCTTGCAAACGGCTCCGGTGCCCTAGCATACGGCTGGCAGCAAGATGATTCGAGCTGGTACTACATGGAGCCCTCCACGGGACTCGCAGCGTCCGGTTGGCTTTCCGAAGGTGGACCCCGATACCACCTTGATGTCCCCTCTGGTCGCATGTGCACCGACCGGGTTTTTGCAGACGGAGCATGGTATTACCTTTCGAGCTCGGGAACTAGAGCAACGGGTTGGCTGTTCAATAGCTGCTGGTACTACCTCCATGGTGACGGCATCATGGCAAGCGACGAATGGGTCGGTGCACCGAGCGATTGCTACTTCCTCACGAGCTCGGGAGCCATGGCGACGTCCCAGGCGGTCTCCGACTCCGACGGCATGCACTACGTCGATACGTACGGACACCCCGTTTCCGGATGGCAGAACACGCCGAACGGCCGCTTCCACTTTGATTCCAACAATGCCGACAAGCACTACCCCGCACTCACTGGCCTCAACACCATCAACGACAAGGACTACTACATTGATCCCGAACGTGGAGTCATCACCCAACAGTGGGTCAACTGGAAAGATGGCTTTAAGCGCTACGCCTCAGACACGGGAGAGCTGGGGTCGCTCCTGCTTAAAGACGGCATTCTTTACAGCCAGACAGACATTCTCGCGTCCGGCCTTGTCGCTTTGGGCTCGGCGTCCTTCTACGCAACCCCCAGCACGGGAGCAATGGCGTTTGGAGCCACGCTGTGCGAAGACGGCATCACGCGCTACTTTGATACCAGCACGGGCATGATGCGCACCGGCTAGGTCTTGGTTAACAACGCGTGGCGCTGTATCAACGCCGGTGGCACGTCGGCGACCGGTTGGCTCAACGTTGGAGGCGTCTGGGACCTTTTAGGCGAAGACAGCGTTATGAAGACCGGGTGGCAAACGGATGGTGGAGTTCAGTACTACCTCGACGCCGGCGGCGCCATGCACACCGGTTGGCTGAATGAAAATGACACCTGGTACTAGCTCGATTCGAGCGGCGCGATGAAGACGGGTTGGGTCGACGACGCCGGCCGGTGGTATTGGCTTAACGAACAAGGCAAGATGACCACCGGATGGCTTCAACTCGGTAATGACTGGTTCTACCTTGCCCCCGGAAGTGGCGGGATGTACACCGGCCTGCACCATATCAACGGAGTCGCATACCTATTCGACAGCAACGGCTAGTGGCGCAGACTCAACGTCAAGTACTGGAATATGTTCAATCGCGCGCAGGGGTATTACAGCTCGACGAATTGGCTCGTTCGTGTAGACACGAACACATGTACAGTCACCGTATACAACGGTTCACGCGGCAGCTGGGTACTCGTTAATGAGTTGATCTGCTCGCTCGGTGCCCCTTGGACCCCTACCGTAACCGGTGAGTTCACCGTTACCGGAAAGGGATACTCGTTCGGCAGCGGCTATACGTGTTACTACTACACGCAGTTCTACGGCGACTACCTTTTCCATTCCGTCCTTTACAACCAGGAAACGTTCAACATCCAGGATGTTTGGGTCAGGAGCTCTCTCACGGATGCGTACGAACGGCAATCCAGGATGCCGAATGAATCTATGGCAACATCCCCTATGCACCAAGGTCGTTACGTAGTAAGAGCCGATAGACCACCTCAGTCAATCCAAAAAACCAAAGGCGGTCGCGCTCCCATTTCGGTACGCGACCGCCTTTTCTACAACCTAAACGAACGGATTAGAAATACTGGTTCATCAAGCTAACGACGAAGCTTCCATACCCCCTTGCGCTAGCCCAGCAACCGTGTCGCGCTCTTGAAATTTAAATAAAAGGACGAGCAGCGCCGATTACACTTCCTCGTGCGCCGATAGGATGAATTCCGACACCCTGATGAGGCCAGGAATCAATCATTATTCCGTTACCGAGCGCAATTGCAATATGTCCACGATAGTAAATAACATCGCCGCGTTGGATTGAACTCGTACTCACAGGCATAAAGATGTTGCTGCGATACCAATTCATGGAATTGTAGGTTTGACTCGGATCCCATCGATGGTTGTAGGGATTGTAGACACCCATATCCATGCCAGTGGCATAAAGGCACTGCAGGACAAAGCCCGAGCAATCTACAGCGCCGCCAGGAGCAGTGGACCACGGCTCGATATATTGAGTACCAATGTACTCATAAGCGCGTTGAATGAAAGCTTCTACGCAATCCTCACGTGTAGCTTCGACAGAAATGCGAGAAGGGGTCACATAGGTAAAGTATCCGGTGCAATAGCTGGGCAGCTGAACAGTCCAGGAGCTCACCTGAGGATACTGTGGAGGATTTTGCCAGCCAACCTTGTCGCACTGGCCATCGCTCCAGAACATTCGACGAACGCCATCAATAGTTCTGGCGCCAGTCGCCATAGCCCCGCTGCCGTCTAGCCAATACCACTTACCCGAGTCTTTAAGCCAACCAACGTGCATGCCGCCATTCGGATCAAGGTAATACCATGTTCCACTCAGGCATTTCCAGCCGGTCGCCATTTTTCCGTCAGCGTTTAGGTAATACCAAGAACCGCCGGTAAATAGCCATCCGGTTTTCATCACGCCGGAATCGGCATCGAGCCAGTACCAATCGCCGTCAATCTGCAGCCAGCCACGGTGGATGACGCCCGTTCCGGGCTCGGCATAACACTTTCGGTTCGCGACATCGACCCAGCCGGACGCGATCTGCCAGCCATCGGCTCCGGCTGTCTTAAGAATGGTTCCGCCCTCGCGAATCACATCCCTGCAAAGGTATCCATTGTCGTCGGCATACCTCTCTTCGCCGTCCTCGACGGCGACCCAGCTTGAGACCACGAGCCTACCGCTCTGGTCTGCAAAGCAATCGTTGCCGCCCACCTCAAATAGGCCCGTCTTCATAAGATGATTGGATGCATCCAGGTAATACCAGCTCGCACCTTCCTTATACCAACCGGAAGCAAGCGCGCCGGATTGAGAGGCAAAATACCAGCCGCCCTCCGACAGCGCCCAGCCGACAGCCATGGCCCCATCGGGTTTGAGATAATAAGCCGCGTCGCCGAGGCCCAGATAGCCGACGGACATTTTCCCATCGGAGGCCGGATCGAGGTAATACCAGGCGCCGTCTACGAGTTTCCAGCCAGCGCACGCGATGCCATCGGAGCAGAAATACCAGTCAGCTCCATCTTTGCACCATCCGTTTGCGAGACCGTAGTCGCCAAAATAATAGACATTCCCGTCGATATCGCGACGCCCCTTGGACATGGCGAGCGTCTGCGGGTCAAAATAATAGCGTGCCCCGCCGATCGACTGCCATGACGAAGCGAGTGCGCCCGACGAATAAGCCCAGTACCAGCACCCGTCAACGAGAATCCAGCCCGTTTGCATTGCGCCAGAGGCATCTAAATAGTATCTCTCACTCCCGAGGTCAACAAAACCGACCTGCATAACATGGGTGGCAGGATCCAGGTAATACCATGTTCCGTCTTGGTAAAGCCAACCGGCAGCAAAATCGCCTCCAGCATTGGCATAAAACCATTTTCCATCTGAGTTAAGCAGCCAGCAGTTCTGGTATAGCGCACCGTAAGGTCTTGAGGCATTGCTTTCGTTCGCATAAAACGAGGTAGTAGATCCACCGGCATCGGTCACATTAAAATAGCCAGTCTGCATTGCACCGTCATTGGCGGGATCAAGCCAAAACCAATAGCCCCCAGTTTGCAACCAGCCAGTTTGATGTTTACCGTATTTTCCGTAATACCAGACCCCAGACGATTCGTCCAGCTGCCATCCATCTTTTATGACAGTAGAAATCTCAGGTTGAAAATCATCAGAAACCGCAGAAGAAATAACCGCTTTCGACTCAATACTTTGAGTCTCGCCGAAGTCCAACGCAGACGCCGTATTCGCGCTTAAGGGCAAACAACAAGCAATGGTTAATGATGCAGCGGCACAAACAAGTGCGGCCTTCTTTTCGAATCGATACATAATCAACCCTCCCAAATATTCCTTATATTTATTATAGTCCGCATTGCCAGATCACAGGCATAAGGGATGCACAGATAAAAACGGGCACCGCGCTTTCCGACGCGATGCCCGCAGTGAACGAAATGCAATCTCCCGTTTCTTGGCAATCAGAGCAATCCCGAATTTTTACTCAAGAGAAACGCCGTTGTACCAACCCCACTTCGGCGAATAGGTCGTTGTGTAATAGCTGAGCCATTCATCGAGCGGCATCGTACGAATGCGTCCGATATTGTCCATGACGGTATTGTTGCCCACGTAAATGCAAATGTGGCCCCAAATTGACCCCGCGTACGTATGAGTATGGGATGGAACGGCGATGATCATGCCAACGCGAAGCTTGCTCAGATTATCGAGGCCGCAGTAGGCGTAGAACATGTCGTCGGCATCGTAGTCGTTATTGGGAAGCAATTGCCCCTGCCCAATACGCTTAAACACCGAAGCGACCCATTCCGAGCAAAGCCCTGGGCCAGGAGTGGGAACCACGCTACAGGCGGCAACGAGCTGCCGCTGTAAATCGGTTGTCGCCAGCTGCTCCGCTTCGCGCATCGCCCCATCGCCGCCGAACTGATAGTAGTGGGAATCGATGGTATGCCACCCTGTCACCATTGCTCCCGACGATGCAACGTAATACCACTTACCCGAGTCTTTAAGCCAACCAACGTGCATGCCGCCATTCGGATCAAGGTAATACCATGTTCCACTCAGGCATTTCCAGCCGGTCGCCATTTTTCCGTCAGCGTTTAGGTAATACCAAGAACCGCCGGTAAATAGCCATCCGGTTTTCATCACGCCGGAATCGGCATCGAGCCAGTACCAATCGCCGTCAATCTGCAGCCAGCCACGGTGGATGACGCCCGTTCCGGGCTCGGCATAACACTTTCGGTTCGCGACATCGACCCAGCCGGACGCGATCTGCCAGCCATCGGCTCCGGCTGTCTTAAGAATGGTTCCGCCCTCGCGAATCACATCCCTGCAAAGGTATCCATTGTCGTCGGCATACCTCTCTTCGCCGTCCTCGACGGCGACCCAGCTTGAGACCACGAGCCTACCGCTCTGGTCTGCAAAGCAATCGTTGCCGCCCACCTCAAATAGGCCCGTCTTCATAAGATGATTGGATGCATCCAGGTAATACCAGCTCGCACCTTCCTTATACCAACCGGAAGCAAGCGCGCCGGATTGAGAGGCAAAATACCAGCCGCCCTCCGACAGCGCCCAGCCGACAGCCATGGCCCCATCGGGTTTGAGATAATAAGCCGCGTCGCCGAGGCCCAGATAGCCGACGGACATTTTCCCATCGGAGGCCGGATCGAGGTAATACCAGGCGCCGTCTACGAGTTTCCAGCCAGCGCACGCGATGCCATCGGAGCAGAAATACCAGTCAGCTCCATCTTTGCACCATCCGTTTGCGAGACCGTAGTCGCCAAAATAATAGACATTCCCGTCGATATCGCGACGCCCCTTGGACATGGCGAGCGTCTGCGGGTCAAAATAATAGCGTGCCCCGTCGATCGACTGCCATGACGAAGCGAGTGCGCCCGACGAACAAGCCCAGTACCAGCACCCGTCAACGAGAATCCAGCCCGTTTGCATTGCGCCCGACGAGTTCGTGAAATAACACGTGTCGTTATCGTTCACCCACCCGGTGCGCATGTTGCCAGTTTGGGAATCGAGGTAATACCACGAACCTCCGACAAACACCCAGCCAGAGGCCACTACGCCATTCGAATAAGAATAACGCCACGCGCCATCGACGATATACCAGCCCGCATACATATAGCCCGCTGAATCGAAGCTGTATAGGGTGCCATCGACCTCGAGCGTGCAATTCGTCGGATAGCCGCCATCGTCGTAGGCGTACCACCATCCGGTAGCATTATGCCGCCACGATCCGGGAAGCGCGATCCGGTTGCCTGCGCTTCTCACGATATCGAACGACATGCGTGCCTCAAAGCCGGCATAATTGCCCAAGCCCTCAATGAGCACAGAAGCCTCACCGGGATTGACGTTGTTTTCATACAAAACGGCGTAGTCAAGCCCCTCAGCAAGCGCCCGCCCACCATCGTGCACCGTAACCTGCGGGACAATTGCAGCACCGGTATATTCAGCCGAAGTGCTCTCCAATTCGCAAAGTACGTGGTCAAAAGACGGCTGCGCCTCTTGCGAATCTTTATCTTCAGCCTGTGCCCCACTCGCTTCCGCAACGGCAAGCACCGCTTCATCGCCAGCCTGCTCTGCGCCGGCAAGCGATTCGACGGGAGCAACGGAAGAGTCTTGCGCCCATACCGCACCCGGAAGTAACGCCAGCGACAGTGTCGCCGCAAGGGCCAGAGAGCGCATCACCCTACTCATTTTTTTCATGATTCAACCCTTCTTTATCGCATGAGGATTACCCAAGAAGGGCCATCGCTCACAAATCCAGAGATGCTGTTGCCCATGCCTCCGAAAGAATGCCAGAAACGATTCTCGTAAGGAGTGTCGCCCCAGAAAAACCCGATGTGGCAGTCTGTCGAATATGGATTAAACGGGTAGAAAAACACCAAATCGCCTTTGCGAGCCTTGCCGCTCGCAAGCAATTCCGAAACGCTGTTGAACTGCAGCACCGTGGCTCCGCTGTCGATGGCATATCCATACCAACGGTACGCATTGCAGAAGCTTCCGCGGCCCGGGCCTCCCGGCCATGGCGAATTCGATTGGTTATTCGCGATCTTCGACAAATCACCGCCGGCCTTCGCATAGGCATGCGACACAAAGCCGCCGCAATTCATTCCGGTAAACCCATCGCTTCTCGGCTCACCGTTGGGATATGTGCAGTTCACAGGGTTTAACGATGTGTTATATCGCGTGCCAAGGTAATAGGAATCGTTCTCGTGGGAAATGAGCTGTTTGAGCAAACGCTGCCTGCTTACGCCCAAGACCGAGCCGGAAGTATCGACCCACACGCCCGAAGCGTTAAACCACGAGCGGGTTCCATCGCAATCATACCAACCGGAAGACGCCATGCGTCCCGTTGCCTCATCGAGCCAGTACCATACAGAGCCATAATGCAACCAACCCGTTTGCATGGCGCCGTCCGAACCAAGGTAATACCAGGCACCGCCCCAGCTCAACCAGCCTGTTTGCATTGCGTAATCGGAATCAAAAAAATAATACGAATCGCCTATGCACGTCCATCCCGTTTGCAGCGCGCCATCGGGATTCGCGTAAAACGTCCTGCCGTCGACAGAGAAAAATCCAGGAAGATCCTGCTCCCACGAATCACCACGTACGGTGCTTTGCGTCCCGCTCTGCACCACAGGCACACCCGAAGCATTTTTACCCGCAACGAAAATCACGGCACCGTTCGATTTGAGCAGCGCCAGCCCCTCGCCATAAGGCGCCCATCCAGACATTTGAATTGCGCCATTGCCCAGGGCGTAATAGTGGTCGCCATACGCCTCGAATTCCCCGGTCACCATCGTGCGGGTTTCAAGGTCGAGCCAATACCACGATGAACCATCCCAATACCAGCCCGCATCCAGTGCACCCGACCCGGCGGCATGGTACCAGGCGCCATCAGATTGAACCCAACCGGTTCGCATGGCACCCGACGCGTCCGTGATGTAGAGGTTCGAGCCATCGTCCACCACGCCCGTCGCCATAGCTTTCGTTGAGGGGTCAAGCCAATACCACGCGCCCCTTGCATACAGCCACCCACTCTGGAGCTCGCCAGACGAATCGGCATAATACCAGGAACCGCGGTCGTATGCCCAACCGAAAACCATAGCGCCCGATAAGTTGAAGCAATATGAGTTCGAACCACACTGCGTAGCACCCGTGACCATAACGCCAGTCTCAGGGTCGAGCCAGTACCAATTCGAACCGTCAAGCAACCAGCATCGCTCCATTGCGCCCGATGCGTTGAAGAAGTGCCAGCCGTCATCGCACGCAACCCAGCCGGTCCTCATGGCGCCATAGGGAATGGAGGCATCGTCGCCGGCGTTCAGAAGGTAACATCCGCCCCCGCACTCCATAAGGCCCACAGCCATAAGGCCCTCATTATCGAACCAATACCAAAAGCCCCCTATGTACAGCCACCCTTTGACCGGAGTCGAGTTTTGGTAGTAGGACCATTGATTAGAAGCCGCGTCATATTCCCAGCCATTTTCCGAATGCACCACCTCGGACGATATCGAGGCGTCAGCAGGTAACTCTGCCGCGGGTTCAGCGCCCGCATTCGAAGAACTTTCACCCGATGCATATGCCGCTGGAGCCAGCCCAAACATCAAAACCAATGCCATGGCACCCGCCCAAATGAGAGCAGAAGACGCCTTCTCTAAATACGAAGCGAATTGCATTTCCCGACAAAACCTTTCAATCTTACAAACGTTTTGAAAAACAAATCGACGGGGACCTCCAGAAAAAGAGGGACGAAATACCTCGCTTAGGAAATCCATTTTCCATCAGGCCCAATACGATACCCGTCAATCGCTGCATTCGTCGCCATAACGCCGTTAGACAAGAAGTAGTAATCGCCCATCCAGCAATTCGATTTCATAACGCCCGATCCGTCAAAGAAATACCAGAAGCCATCTTCATTCAGCCAGCCAGTAACCATAGCGCCCGATCCACCCAGGTAATACCACGAGCCCTCGCTCTGTTTCCAGCCCGAAAGCATAGAGCCTGAAACATCGAAGCAATACCACGAGCCTAAGATGGAACGCCATCCCGTCGCCATAGAGCCATCAGGGGCAAACCAATGCCAAGACGAGCCATCATCGTACCAGCCCGTCCGCATAGAATGCGCCAAGCACATCGGACCCGTTGGTATTCATGATGTCGATTTGGGCAGAGCCGAGAATGAAGTGGGAGTTGCCGACATTCGAACCGGCCTCAGGGGCAATGGGGGCGCCCTCGTCAAACACCTGGATAAACGAGGCGCCATACTCCCCTTGCGCCTCCTGCGCAGCGGAAACGAGCAGGTCATAAACGTATTGGTTATCCCAAAGCGCAGCTGGATTGGTAATCATGGAATCGTCGTAAATCGGCGTGTATATTCGCGCCGGCTTGAAAGCCGATATGATCTGCCCCGCCGCGCCAATATGGTCGCTATGCGGATGCGTGCCGATATAGAAATCAAAGTTTTCGCTGTTCACGCCCATGCTTTTCATGAAAGCAATAACTTGGTCTTCGACGCCCTGGCCAACAACCGTGCCCGACCGAACAGGATAACGCGAATCGATGCCGTCTGGCGAATCGCTGCTTTCGCCAGAATCGACCATTCCAAAATGCCCATCGCTTTCGATAAGGATCGCATCCATGTATTCGAACGGCAGGATATACACATTGGCATTGCCGCTCGTCTCGACAGGCTCCGCCAAAGCGACATTCGGGCAAAATAGAGCGCTGACGCACAACAACCCGAAGAGCGTTATCACTCGCTTCGAAATCGAAATATCCATTGAGCCTTTTCCTTCAACAATGGCCTTCCACATGCCCAAACGGCAGCTCCATCATTGTCGGCGCCCTCCGAAATATAAGACATGGTCAACTTTGCTAATTGTATGTCACGACTTTCGTACCATAGGGAATGTTGTCGTAAATCCATTTTGCATTCTGAATTTCCAGACGCACACATCCGGCCGACGACGGAACGCCCATGGTCGGATCCATGATTCGATTGCTGTTGACGTAATACGGCGAAGAATGGAACAGATAGTCGCCGTAGAACTGCGTGTAGTAATAGCAGGTGTAACCATGGCCAAACGAGTAGCCTTTGCCATACACCTCATACTCGCCGACTACCGTCGGCGTTCCAGCCCTTCCCGTCGAACATACATAGCGCCTGTTCAAATCCCAATTACCCTGCGAGCCATAGTAAATGCTCGTGATGCAACGGGACGTGTCGACTAAAATGAGCCAGTTCGTTCGGCTCGAGTAGCTTTGAGCCTTCGCGTTCATTGAGTCGGAAATCCAAACACCATTCGACCCAAAGCAATACCAGGAGCCATTAATCCACTGCCAACCCGTAGCCATGGCGCCATTGCCATCAAACCAATACCATGCGCCGCCCGAAGAGAACCAACCAGTTTCCATGCGGCCAGACGCGTTCGCGTAATACCACGTACCATTCACATAGATCCAACCGGTCTGCATGGCGCAACTGCTCTCGCTGAAGTAGTACCAAGAGCCGCCATCGTAGAGCCAGCCGGTTTCCATACGGCCAGAGGAGCTTGCGTAATACCACGCGCCCCCAACGCAAATCCAACCGATTTCCATGCGGCCAGAATCGTTCGCATAGTACCAGGAACCATCGACATCGATCCAGCCAGTCTGCAGGGCACCACTATCGCCGAAATAGTACCAGGAGCCATTGTCGTCCAACCATCCTGCATGCGCGCAGCCGTTTTCGTCGAAGTAATACCACGCACCATCAAACTGCTTCCAGCCCGACGAAGGCGCATGGGTTTCGGGGTCGACATAGAACATACAACCGCCCAGCTTCACGAAACCGGAAGCGGGCTCAAGCACGCCATCGGCATTCGGAACATACAGCACGCCGTTGTCGAGCTTGCCGCAAAAGTCGCCATCGACGCCCGCAAAAACCGTCGTTCCATCCTCGGCAGTCAACCATTGGCGCACGGCTATTTCGCCAGAGTCATTTGCGAAGTAGTTCAACCCATCGACCGAGAAATAGCCCGTAGCCAACTTGAAGCCGCATGCGGGGTCGAGATAGTAGAGGCCCCCGTTTGCAGAAAGCCAGCCGAAATGGAACGCGCCCGAAGCATCAGCGTAATACCAATCGGTACCATCGCGAACCCAACCCGTGGACATAGCGCCGGAAGCGTCAAAATAGTACGTTGAAGAGCCTATTTGCTTGAAGCCGGTCGCCATTTTTCCGTCATTGGAAGCGTCGAGCCAATACCATGCGCCGCCTATGTATTGCCAGCCATTAAGAGCCGCACCCGAAGCGTCAGCGTAATACCAGGAGCCGCCATCGAGAATCCAGCCCGTGGACATAGCGCCGGAAGCGTCAAAATAGTAGCGCGCCGACGAAATGTTGCTCCATCCCGTTGCCATGGCACCATGCGCCGAGGGTTCGAGCCAGTACCATGCGCCGCCCAGCTTCAGCCAACCGGTCTCGGGTTTGCCATCGCAACCGTAGTACCACGCGCCGTCATACAAGGCCCAACCGTCGACCAAGCCGTATTCGCCGAGCAGATAGTCTTGGCCGCCAAGCGTAACGCATCCCTGAGCCATAGCGCAGCCATTATCGGAATCGAACCAATACCATGCGCCGCCTATGTATTGCCAGCCATTAAGAACTGCACCCGAAGCGTCAGCGTAATACCAGGAGCCGCCATCGAGAATCCAGCCCGTGGACATGGCACCCTGGAAGTCACCGCCCTGCTCCAGATAATAGCGCGAACCCGAAAGTTCTATCCAGCCCGTGGCCATTTTGCAGCCCGACGAGGAATCGAACCAGTACCAATGGCCATTGATGTATTCCCATCCCGAGACGAGCGCTCCATCGCGCACGAAATACCAGTCAGAGGCAACGGCATTCCACCCCTCGACATACAAGGGCTGTTCTCCCTGCTCACCAGAACCGCCCTGGGTTGCTTCGCCCGCCGCCGACTCGCCAGAAGGTTCGGGCTGCAATGCACCGACCGGCTCTTGCGAAAGCGCAGCAGCAGAAACGGCCAGAGGCGCCCCTTCCTCAAGCAAATCGGCAGAATTCGCAAAATCAACTGCTTTCTGCTCGAATGCATCGGAAACCTGGACGCCACATGCATCGGCATCAATCGCGAACGCCGCGCTTGGCACAGCAACAGCAAACGCTGCCGCAGAAAAGAGCATAATGGCATGGAACTTCTTCATAATAAAGCTCGTTTCTGAATAGGCATTAGCTTAGACGATTATACCAAGAGAGGCACCAAGCCACCTTGGTGCCTCTTCTGTTCGCGGCCATGTTTACCATGCCGTGCTCTCCCAACAGTATTTCGCATTTGACGCATTGCGTCCAACACATAGAATTGCTTTTTAGACAGCTTCATATCGACTCCGGTGTTCAAACTTCGACTATCTAATTACAATATGAACGTATGTTCATTGTTCGTCTTTTCTTTCGCGATTTGAACATAGAGTCAGGCTGTACAATGTCGATGCGTCAAATCACGATGCGCAGCATGTTTTTAGTATTGAAGGTAATGATGTTTGTTAATGACTCCACCCTTACCCAGCAGAAAGCCCTCGAGCTCCTGCAACAAACCGAGCTCGAGATTCTTAAGGCGGCATCAGAGGTGTTTGCCGAGCACGGCATCCGCTGGTTTCTCGATGGAGGCACACTGCTCGGCGCAGCCCGGCATCAAGGTTTCATTCCCTGGGATGACGATATCGACATCGGAATGCTACGCGAGGATTACGATAAGCTGCTCGCGCTTTCTTCCAGCGCGTTTCCCCATGGCATTTCACTCCACACCACAAAGAACACCCCCGGGTACAGCGCCATGTTCGCCAAGCTGTATATGGATGGAACCGCGTTTGAAACCCAGGAGACCCGCGAGGCGGGTTGCCCACAGGCAATCTTCGTAGACATCTTCCCCTACGATGCGTTGGCTACCGACGAGGTGGTTGCCAAGAGACAACGGCGCTCGGCGAAACTCTGGCAATCCATCTCGTATCTACGGAGTTCGGGGGCGACCGTCGTCCCCCACAAAGGCGCACTCGGCTCTATTGAGAAAGCTGGTTGCCGGCTTGCTCACCATCTTGTTAAGGCGGTGTTCCCCAGGCAGGAGTCCGTCGACGAGCGATTCGAGCGAGCAATCTCGTTGCCCAGCATCATCCCGAGCAATTCCGTCCTCCCCTTTGCATGGCCCAACATTGACGGCTACCACGTAGAGGAAATCTTCCCCACGGCTACGTTGCCTTTCGATGGTGCTGAATTCCCGGTTCCCAAGCTTTGGGATGAATACCTCACGCGCATGTATGGAGACTGGCGAGCCATTCCAAAGGTGGAGGACAGAAAAACGCATCTTCCGCTTTACCTTAAATTCAAGAACGGCATGTCCTGGGGCGACGGGGAGTAAACGTGTCAGGAAAAAACTTCGCGATTTTCTCTGCCCAATACCCGCCCCATATGGGTGGCGTCGAGGTCTTTACGCAAAGTCTCGCACGCGAACTATCTGCCCGTGGCAACCATGTGACCGTGGTGGCAAATGACACCGAGGGCGTTGGTGCAGGCAAAACGGATGAGGACGGCGTCGAGGTATTCCGCATGCCCTGCTGGCCACTTATGAATGGACGTATGCCCCTTCCCAAGCACAGCAGAGCAACCCGAGCGCTCCGTCGCGAGCTGTTCAGCCGCAAATGGGACGGAGTGCTCGTCAACACGCGGTTCTACCTCCACTCTCTTCTGGGCATGAAGCTCGCCATGAACAGTAGATTGGTCCCCGTTGTACTCGACCATGGATCGGCGCACCTTTCCGTCACGAGTCCCGTGGTAGACGCTGCAATCCACTGCTACGAACACGCCATTACGGCTTACGGGAAACTGCAATACGCTCCCGCTTACTATGGCATTTCCAAAATGAGCAGCACGTGGCTCGAGCATTTTGGCATTACCAGCTTTGGCGAGATCAACAACTCTATTGACGCCGATGCCTATGTTGGACGAGCGTCTAACAGGGATTTCCGGGCCGAACTGGGGCTTGGAAACCGCTTTGTTATCGCATTCACGGGGAGGTTGATTCCCGAAAAGGGCGTTGATGCAATTATCGAGGCAAGCTCTGACCCTCGCCTACAGGAGCGGGAAGTCGTGTTCTTGCTTGCGGGCGATGGACCCCTGATGCCCAAAGTAAAAGATGCCGAGGGGAACTATCTCCATGCACTTGGGCGCCTCGATTCGTCCGATGTGGCGTCGTTGCTTCTGCAATCCGACGCCCTTTGCCTTCCCACCCGGTCAGAAGGTTTTTCCACCACTCTCCTAGAGGCAGCCGCTTGCGGATGCCCCGCGATTGTGACCAACGTCGGCGGGGCTCGAGAGCTCATTCCAACCGGCGAATACGGAACCATCATTCCGGATATGTCTGCGGATTCAATTGTCGAAGCGGTTGCATCGTTGGCGGATAACCGCGCGCTGTTAGAACGACAGGGCGCAAACTGCGCGCGTTGGGTTCGAGAGACGTGCAGTTGGTCCACGACGGCGGATGCACTCGAAAAGGCGTGGCGCAAAGCCGATTTGCGATGCTAGACAGCCTTCGAATTAGGCGATGATGAATACGGCGGCCCCACCACACGATGGCCAACTATACGAGAAAAGGAAAACTCTAACAATTAGAGATCTACCGCTTTCTACTCAAGAGACCAAAAGCCCTTGATTGCCAAGTAGCTTTTACGCACTCGCGCAATCAAGGGCTGTTATTTGCCGCCGCTAGGTTTTACGCCACCTGTGACGATGCCCTTTGTGCTAGCGAACCCATCTGCCATTACCATCCACGTAATAAGAGCCAATCCACTGATTGGTCGCCATGGCACCGGAGCTAGTAAGATAATAGTCGCCGACCCAACGGTCGTGCTGCATAACACCGGAGCTATCGAGATAGTACCATGCACCGCCAACCTGCTGCCAGCCGGTCGCCATCGCGCCGGAGCCCGCGAACCAGTACCAGGCGCCGCCGATATTTTGCCAGCCCGTGCGCATGGCGCCCGATCCGCCGAGGTAGTACCACGCGCCGCCCGCGAGCTGCCATCCGGTCTGCATGGCCCCGGAGCCCGAGAACAGGTACCAGGAGCCATCGACCTGCCGCCAGCCCGCGGCCATAGCGCCGGAATCGTCAAACCAGTACCACGTGCCGCCGATCATCTGCCATCCGGTCCTCATCGCGCTGCTCGACGGGTCGAACCAATACCAGGAGCCATCGATCAGCGCCCAGCCCGCCTTGGCGTAGCCGTTATCGTCGAAGTAGTAGCGGGCTCCGTCGATGTCCTTCCAGCAAGACTTCAGGTAGGAGCCGTCGCCGTACTGGTACCACCACGCCCCCGCGCTTCCTTTCCACGTGCCCTTGATGGCGCCCGCTTTCTGGGGCGTATACGTAGCGGCCACACCGGTCGGAATGCCGTCGTTCTCATACGCCGCGCCGTCAGCGGAAGAGACCCAGCGGCCGGTCTCCGAGTTATTGGGGAACGTCACGCTGGCGTTGAAGCATGACCCGAGCGTAATCTCCGCCAGGGACGAGCAGCCCTCGAGCATCCCGCCCGCGTACGTGACCCTCGAGGTGTCGAAGGAGGAGAGGTCCAGGGACGCGAGGGACGAGCAGCCGCCGAACATCCCGCTCATGATCGTGACCCTCGATGTGTCGAAGGAGGAGAGGTCCAGGGACGCGAGGGACGAGCAGCCGTAGAACATGCCGCCCATGCCCGTGACCTTCGAGGTGTCGAGGGAGGAGAGGTCCAGGGACGCGAGGGACGAGCAGCCGTAGAACATCATGCACATGTCCGCGACCTCCGAGGTGTCGAGGGAGGAGAGGCCCAGGGACGCGAGGGACGAGCAGTCCCAGAACATGCCGCGCATGCCCGTGACCTTCGAGGTGTCGAGGGAGGAGAGGTCCAGGGACGCGAGGGAC
>ERZ1026866.236-NODE-236-length-37070-cov-8.400405_pt1 | contig 37070 bp, 43 predicted proteins | sample MGYA00380163_ERZ1026866 | MGnify/ENA primary metagenome ERZ1026866 (study PRJEB33269, sample SAMEA4719799) | human gut metagenome | biome: human-associated habitat; feature: organic feature; material: feces | place: Cameroon | collected 2013-10 ...
GGTGGTGAATTCCCTCCTTGCGCTGGACTTACCTCCAACGCCCTCCCCGAAGCTCGAAGCGATGTTTCCGCTGAGAGTTCACAAACAGGGGTGTCCACCAGAAATGCACTTTTAGCAACAAAAACGAAACTCCCCCAAAAGGAAGAATTACCACATTGGTATGCACTACGCTGTACATACGGCAGAGAAAAAACGGCATACGATTATATGGTTGCTAAAGGTGTTACGGCTTTTTATCCTACTACAAGTGTAGTGAAACTAATAAAAGGTAAACGCAAAGTTATTACCGAATCACGTTTACCAAATATTTTCTTCGCATATGGTACTGAAGAAAAAATTAAAACCTACGTTTACGACAACGTAAATCTCCCATTCCTTCGTTTTTACTATCGTCACGTCCACATAGGGCGCAGAATAGAGAAGATTCCTATGATAGTTCCAGACTATCAAATGGATAGTTTAAAAATCATCTGCGCAGCCGATGCGGACAACACCATCGTATCATTAGGTGAAGTGCCTAAGTTCGAGAAAGGACAGCTAGTAAAGGTTACTGATGGAGCGTTCAAAGGAGTGATAGGAAGAGTTGCACGCTGGCAAGGACAACAGAGAGTTGGTGTAGTTGTGGAAGACTTAGTGACAGTGGTAACGGCTTATGTACCAAGTGCGTTTTTGAAAACACTCACAAATGGACAATAATTATGGAACTGACTTTCCACAATAATTATAAAGAAGAAAGCGACAAGGAGATTGTTGAAAAAATAATCACCGTGCCATATAATGAAGAAGCTGCAGCCTATCTTCTCTATAATCGCTACGACCCTCTTCTTTTCAAACTTTATCGAAAAATATTCGATAAGAATCTTTCATGGTATGATGATTGCCTTGGCGATCTCTTTGATTATCTGAAAGGGAAAAATCAAGATTGGAACAAACTTCGAACTTTTGAGTGGAGATGTAACTTCGGACCTTGGTTAGGCAGAACTGCAAACAATCGTTTCCTGGAAATCAAACCATATCTGATAGGAAAAATTCAAAATTCCATCTCTATAGATGATGATGAAGACAGAACACCTGTCCAACTTCCTGACAACGGAGTTGAGGATTATGAGCAACTACAAAAAAAGATAATGTTGCTTGAAGCCATTGGGATGCTCAAAGACCCAGATCAAAAGTTTGTCATTCTTAAACGTCTCCAAGGTTACAATAGCAAGGAAATTGCTGAATTGTTGACAAAAGCGTGGGAGAAGCATGGTGTCAAAAAGTACGATAACAAAGGAAATCTTGTCGTTCCAACATCAGGTTATGTTGATGTACGTACCCAAAGGGCGAAGGACAGATTGAAAGAAATCATCATCAAACGATATTAAAACGAACTGAACATGAAAATTTCAAACGAACTATTAGCAGCATACGCTGAAGGAAATGTTTCGACAGAAGAAAGAAATGTTGTGCGTCAGTATCTTGCGGAATATCCACAAGAGTTGGAATCTGTAATGATGATGATGGATGAAGACTATGAATTGGAAGTGGGCGACATAGAAGAATACAACGATTGTTCTTGCAATAACAAACAGCAGACATCATTTCACGACATAGCACTTAGTGCAGCTGCTTTTGCCCCTTTAAACATCAATTCTTCTTTTCAAAAAGCCGCGATAAATACTGAAAGAGGAAATTTTAATCAACGAATGGAAGCGTTGATTGAAGAATTAGGTTTCTGATAATGGATTTCAATACTGTATATACAAAAGTAAAGGATTTTGCCGACCAGTTTGCTAACTCGTCGGCAGGATGTTATGCAGTTGAGAAAACGAAGAATCCAAAAGGAGTCCTTACAAAATCTGTAGAAACAAATGCAAAATATACAGTAAAGGAAGATAATTACCTTGGCAACATTATAGAAAACAAGTTGGTCAAGAGTTGTCTGAAAACAATTGCTGATAAATCCTATGCCAAACAAATAGAGGACATTCAAAATACAGCAACAGAACTTTCACGTTCTTCTTATCCTTCTTTATTTCTAATTTACACCTCATGTTGCAGCATATTAGGTATTAAAGAACCCCCTATAGTCTATGTGACAACTAAGTTGAGAGGTATTAATGCACTTAGTGTTGAGATTAAGGGTTGTAAGATGATACTTGTCAGCAGAAGATTTGCATCATCCCTTACGACAGATGAAATGAAATTCATTTTAGGGCATGAACTAGGACATCACCAACAAGGAAATTTGGTCGGACACACTGTAAATGGCCTCCTAAATAGTATGACAGACAAATCTGAAGTTCTTGGGCCTATTGTTTTAGACACGATAGAAGTACCATTGAAACGTTGGTGCCGTCGATCCGAATTTAACGCTGATATAGCAGGATTTTTGTGCTGTCAAGACATAAAAGTCGTCAGAAATCTGTTTCTGAAATTAGGAATGATAGAAGAACGAAATGTTTTCCATCAATATAAGGAGACAGGAGAAGACCATCCTCTTTTGTTTACGAGATATGAGGAATTGTTGAAATACGCAACTACAAAATAATCAATATATGATTAGAAACAAGAAAATACTAACAGGTTTGGATCACACCTCGTATGAGCATCCTTTTGATCAAAAGGCATTGTCGGCTCTTGAATCGACACCAGGCTTGGATCTTGTAGGCAAGTTCATCACCAAAAACATGGTTGAGCGTGTCTATACGGTTCAATACACTGGTAGCCATTTGCGTGTCACAAAGGACAGTTATCCTAAAATCTATGAATATTTGGAATATGCGTGTCAGATACTTGACATCAAGAAGATTCCAGAGCTATACATAGAATGGGGCTATAATATCAATGCTTGTACTGTTGGTGCAGAGAATCCTATCATCGTGCTCAATTCTGGTTTAATAGACCTTTGCGACGATGAAGAAATTATGTTTGTCATCGGTCATGAACTTGGTCACGTGAAAAGTAACCACATGCTCTATCACATGATGGCACAAGTTATCAACATTATCATCAGCATGATACCATTCGGTAGCCTTGCTGCAGCTCCTGTACAATTTGCCCTTTTCTATTGGGATAGAATGTCTGAGTTTACAGCCGACCGTGCCGGATTGCTTTGTTGTCAAAACAAAGATGCCGCTATCCGTGCTTTCATGAAGATGGCAGGTATGCCTATCAAGCAATTTGATGATATGAAGTATCAAACTTTCATTCAGCAAGCCAAGGATTTCAAGCAACTGGATTTTGACGGTATGAATAAAATCATCAAGACCATTTCAATCGCTGATGATAGTCATCCGTGGACAGTTATGCGTGCTGCGGAGTTGTTAAACTGGATAGAACGAGGTTCGTACCAATCTTACTTTGATTCAACCATCTGTGATAAGGTCATCGGTTTTGATGAGGAAAAACCTACAGTAATCACAAATGCAAGTGACAAGCAATCCAGAAAGAACAAATACTTGAATAATTAGCATCATTAATAATTAAAAATTACAATTATGGCAAAATTACAATGGGGTCAGAAAACTCCTGGTCATTTGGTTTTCCTTATCGACCAGTCAACTTCAATGAATGTGAAGGACGCTAATGGTAAAACTCGTGCGGAAAAGGTTGTGGAAGCTGTTCAATCTGCCGTTATTGACTGTGTTGATGGCTGCATCTCAGGAACAAACGTCAAGAACAGATTTTTCCTTACTATTATTGGTTATGGTGGCGAGCCAACACCTTCTGTTACAACTATTAAGGAAGATTGGGCAAAGGATCTTATTCCTGATCTACAGGCCATTAGAACCAATGGCGGTACATTCATCCCTGCAGAAGCTTTAGGTTGGACTCCTATGGCTGAAGCTTTTGATTTGGCAAAGGAATGCCTTGAGAATTGGCTGGAGGCATGTCAAGAAAAAGTTGAGGATGGTTCCTACTTGGGAATTCCTGCTCCTATAGTCATTAACATTACAGACGGTGAGCCTTGCGATGGCACTTCTACTGCAAAGGACAGAGCTGTAGCATCTGCAAAGGAACTTCTTTCATTGTGCGGTACTGATGGCAATGTAACATTATTTAACCTGCACATATCTGATGAAGGGGTCGAAATTGTATTTCCTGGAGACAAGAACATTTTAAATGGTTGTCCAGAAGGTGATCTTCTTTTTGATATGTCTTCCGATATGTCTTCGGAAATGGCAGAAGCAGCAAAAGAAAGAGGTATTGAAGGCGTTTGTGCAGGTGCAAAATGTATGGCTGTTAATGCCAAGGGAGCAACAATCACAGCCCTTATCTGTTTCGGGTCTGGTTCAGGTATGACAAAACATTAATAATACATAATTATGGCTTACTCTATTCAATGGGGACAGAAAAGTCCTGGACATATCATTTTCCTCATAGACCAATCAGGTTCTATGAGTGGTGATAATGAAATTAAAGCAGCAGAAGCTGTTCACAAAGCAATTGAGGAAATAATCAACAATTGCATTAATGGTACAAAGGTTAAGAATCGTGTTTATATAACTATTATAGGTTATGGTAACGAGAACGATGTTTGCATTTTAAAAGAAGGCTGGGCTACAGACTATGTTATGGATTTACAAAAATGTAAATCTAACGGAACATTAATTGTAGAACCTGATTCATATGGTGGAACGCCAATGGCAGAAGGTTTTGACATGGCCAAAGATTGTCTTGAAAACTGGTTGGATGACAGAAGAAATGCAGGAACAGATATACCTGCACCAATTGTTATCAATATCACTGACGGTATGCCAAACAGCGAAGATGAAGCCACCAAATCTGCACAAAACATAATGAATATGAATACACCTGATGGCAATGTCATTCTGTTTAACATTCATATGGATGAAGCAGGACACGAAATTAGATTTCCAAGATCAACTTCTCAGACTGGTGGAAGTGAAGAGGCAGCTTTTTTGTTTAACATTTCTAGTGAGATGAATGAACAATTTATCCGTGTGGCGCATTCAAAAGGCTTTGAGGGTATTTCACAAGGAGCAAAAGGCTTCATCGCAAATGCGAATGGTGACACTCTCGTAAGATTTATCGAATTTGGTTCGAGTGTTTCTTCTGTTGCAATGACCCCAAGATAACGCTATGTAAATGTGGGGCGCATCTGTTGCGATTGCGCTCCACTTATATATTTAAGGCTATGACATATTCAATAAAATATTTCAAACCAGAAATAGATAAAGAGGATACATTAAAAGCATTATGTTATATACAGAACATAAATAACAAGTATGTATTGTTTGTTAATGGAGTTCAGTCAACATACGCGCCAAATGTATGGTCTGCTTTATTATGTGAGGAGTTTAAGACAAATTCATCTCTGTTTATTAGAGAAGATTGGGTAAATCTTAATTTCCTAAGTTCAATTAAATCCAGTTTTAACTGTAAAGCAGACAAACTAAGAAACAGCCTTTCTTTAGAACAGCAATTTATACTTGATAGTCAGTATGCTATTAGTCCTAAATCCGGCTCTTCTTTTATATCCATTAAAGTAGAGAATAACAAGATAAACTATAGCATGTTAGGTGATAATTTTTTGTTTATTTACAATGAAAAGACAAAAAAATTATTAGCATATTGTTCTATGGTTGACAAAAATGGCAAACTTGATTTGTCCCAACCTTGTCATTGTTTATATAATGACTTGTCATTATTAGGTACTCCTATAAATGGAGAAAAATCATTAAAAGACAGTATATGTTTTATCCTTAGTAGGGATATGGCAAATTGGTTCATTGATAATTGTAAGAGTAATCTTTCTCAAACAATAAGCACCCTTCTCTCTTTATCTAACGATGAGGACTATAATAAACTTCTTCAAAAAATACAATCACAACAACGATACAAGGGCAACCCTTTTGACAAATCAATATCTTGCTGTATGATTATTCAAAGGGAAAAAGCATCGATTGACACATATTCTATTGAGAATATAAAGACATGGTTTCATAACAATCTTATTGCCGTGTTGTGTCTTATTGCTGCTGTTGTGTTGATTATTTCTCTATTCTGTATATTTGGTAATAAGGGGAAAAATGAAAAAATAGAAAAGAATAATCATGTTAAGGTTGAAAATAATTCTTCAGATAAAGTTGCGGTGGCTTCATCTGTAGTTGATGAATACAAATACTATCATGATTTGTTGGCGAATGACAACTTATCTTTTAAAAGCGTCAAGGAGATGTTAGTTAAAGCAGAGAAAGGTAATTTGAAGAAAAAAAACAGACCTTTATACGATACTGTATATTCTTATGCTCATTTTGTAAATAGGTATAATGTAACAGGTCAGCCGAAACTTAGAAACGCTTTAAGAGACTTGTTTTCAAACGTATCTAATGGTGCCTATACAATTCGTCGTAATGATTCAAATTCGCTTGTTTTATCGACAAATTTGACTTCTGGCGAAATCATGTTCTTCCGAGACTCACATAAGCGAAAAATTATTGAATTATTCATCGGAAAGTATAATGATGGTAACGAAATACAACAATATGCAGACGATGAAAAGAAGGCGAGATATACAAAAGCTGTTAATAATCGTAACATTTGGAAATCATTTTCTGAAATGAATTAATTAAATAAAAAATTATGCCTCTACCAACTATCGAGTCTATTAAGACTACAATTGAAAAATATCATGATACAAATATTCATGATACAAATTTGAAGGGTTATAAGCCAATCCCTGGCTTGCTTGGTCCAATGTTTTATCCAGGCGGTTTTGGTGTCGTCTTTCCGATGCAGAATTCTGCTGGTCATAAGTATGCATTCCGCGTATGGCATAAAGAAATTCCAGGTATTAAGGACAGAACTAACAAAATTGCTCAATATCTTAAGCAGTTAAATCTTCCTTATTTTGTAGAATTTGACTATGTTCCTGGCGGGCTGACTGTCGAAGAAGAAGATGGGCAGCAGACGGTTGACACAGTTCGTATGGATTGGGTTGAAGGTGCAAATCTTCACGACTTTATCACAAACTCCAAAGAGACAGATACTCCAGAAGAGTTCAAAAGAAAAATGCGAGATTTGGCGGCAAATTTCAAGAAATTATTCAAGGATTTACATCAAGTAGGGGTGTCACATGGCGATTTACAACATGGTAATGTCGTGATTGGCGAAGACTTGTCAATTAAACTCGTTGATTACGATTCCGTATATGTACCGACAATTCAAGGCGAGCAACAGATTACGAGTGGATTAACTGGATACCAACATCCAATTCGTAAAACAACGTGTATGCAGGCAGCACCATATGATGACTACTTTTCTGAGTTAATTATTTATTCTGGTCTTCTTGCACTCTCTATAAAACCAGATTTGTGGCCGGATGATGAAGAGGAAATTGACAATTTCAGTTTTTTGTTCACTGATAGTGATTTTGACAATATTCAAAATTGTACTCATGGAATGTCAATTTTCTTAGAGAAAGATTTCTCGAAGATTAGTTGTCATTTATTTCAGACGCTTGCAAATGTAACCTCTTCTGATCCACAAGAGCAAAAGTCAATAGTTGAACTTAAGACGCTTTTAGTGCTTCTTGTTAATTACTTGATGACTTCTGACTTATCTACTCTCAAGCCGATGAATGGCACCGAAAAGAAAAGGCCAAGAAATCCCAAGTATGATACTCAAGATACCACACAGACTGATATTGATGCTGAAACCTTACAAGAGACTCTTAAGGAACTTGGAGCGACAACAAGAAAGACTTATGGCAACTCCAATGTAATTCGTACTCCCGTAAACGTGAGCAAAACAGATCCTGATACAAGAAAAGATAAGTATCGAAATCAACTATGATGTTACCTTCAATTGAAGAGATAAAGAATACGATATCAGAGCCTTCCAATATTCTGATACCTAAGCTCAATGGATATTGTCCTATTCCCGGTATACTCGGACCAGAACAATACCCAGGTGGCTTTAGTATAGTTTTCCCTTTTACTAACGGTGCGGACAAGAAGGCTTTACGAATATGGCATAAAGAAATTCCAGAAATAAAAAGACGTACTTCGCAAATATCTAATTATCTTTCCAAGCAGCGTCAGCTTAAATACTTCATAGATTATGAGTATGTGAGCAATGCCATTAAATTTGAATCTGGAATAAAATTGGATGCGGTTTTAATGGATTGGGGCGATGGCTTAACTCTTAAAGATTATATAGACAACCTAATTCATTCCAATATTAATGACCAATCTAAGCAAGATCAATTATGGGATTTAGCGAGAGCATTCTTTGAGATGTTTACAGAATTACATGAAGTAAGGATTTCTCATGGCGATTTACAACATGGAAATATCTTAATCAAGGAGCCAAATAACATTAAATTGATTGATTATGATTCTCTTTATGTTCCAACGATGGGCCCGTTGGTTACACAAGTAACGTCTGGACTTTCTGGCTATCAGCATCCTTCTCGTTGCACATCGCGTTATTCTACTGAGAGAAACGATTATTTTTCTGAGTTAGTCATTATTACTTCAATAATTTATCTCAGTGAGGACTTAAGTGTTTGGGAAGATTTTTCTATAATGGCTGATGATTATTCTTTGTTATTTAATTCTAAGGATTATAGCAATTTTAAGGCTTCAAAAATTTACAAAAGAGGTATCTTAAAGAGCAAAACGCTCCATTTTCTTCTTGACCAAATTAATTATGCCCTTTCATTATCCGATATAGAAAAGCTAAATCCTATTGAGGACATTGTTTCTGGGACGGGAATTGATTGGAAAAAAACAAATCAAAGTTATTATTGCATTCAATGTGGTACACCATTCACAGTTGGAGATATATATTGTATTCACTGTGGAACAAAAAGAATATAAGTATGAAAATTAAATTTACTGCACATATTAAGCAACATGCTGGTGATGTTCTATTAGAATGTCAAGACAGTTTTGATTATAATTTAGAAAACCTGTCTTTTGCTGTCTCTGATGGTGTTAGTCAGGCTTATAGACCTGAGTTATGGTCTCGTATTCTTACAAAAGCGTATGTTACTTCACCTGATTCATTCTTCGTTCGAAACGAAGCTGGTCAATATGTAATTAACTCAAATTTAGGGTTAAGTTGTAAGTGGTCTGAAGAAGAGAAAGCAGCCTACAGAAATGCGAGCCCTCAGGAACGATTTATTCTTGACATGAAGAAAAATTCCATCAATATTGGTGCCGCAACTTTTATCGGTGTAAAATTAAAAAAAGAAGGCATAGTATACCATACAATCGGTGATAGTGTTCTTTTCTTTTTTGACTATGACACAAAAGAGCTTACAGCATATTCATCAATGATGCCTGAAAGTGGAGAGATGGTATTTAACAATAGTCCTGAGTATATTGACACAAATGAATGCAATCATGGGAAAGTGGTATCTGGTATATTGCCATATAAAAAAGGTATTCTATTTATGGCTACGGATGCGCTTTCAGACTGGATCGTAGAACGCAAAGCTTCAGCTGAAGTCATTGAAACTATTTTACAGGACATGATGTCTATACCTAGTCATGAAGATTACGATTACTTTATTGATTGTGCCCGTAACGACGAGAACCCAACAAAACTTAAGGACGATGACACGACATTTATTGCACTAGAGTTTACTGATATTGACGGTGAGGAACCCGTAATAGAACAAAATTATACAGAAAAATTTGACAACCTGTATGTAACTAACCTTATCTGTGAACTAAATCATGTAAAGAATGACTTAGAAGAACAAAGAAGCAAACGTTCAAAGTTAGAGTTGGCATTAAAAAACAATGTGCGTCAAATAAACAAGTTGACAGAAGAGGTAGATGCAGCCAAAGAACAGGACAAAGAAAGAGAAAGAGAAATAAGCACGTTAAAAACGAATGCACAGGGATTGACTTCACAGATAAATAAGTTGCAAGGAGAATTAAATGCCGCACGAAGAGAGAAATCTTCTTTGGATAGTTCCGTTAGTTCTCTGAAGAATGATAAACAACGCTTATCGGCAGAAAATCAAAGTCTCAAGATAGACAACCAGCGTCTTACAAAAGAGAACCAGCAATTAAGGGAGCAATCTATCATAACATCCGACAATGATGGCAAGATAACCGAATTGAAAAATAAATTAAATGAATCTCAGGCCAAAGAACAGCAAGTTACTAAACAGTTAAAAGCATTACAGAATTCTCTAATAGAATTAAAAGGATATACATCCATATCTCCTCTTGATTTAGCCTCTCGATTTCCATTCTTAGCTGATATAGGAACTTCAACAGAAGTACAAGTAACAACTATAACGGTTGGGATTCCAACAAAAGATGGAGGTTTTATAATATAGAATGAAACGAATAACACCTGATATTATTTCTCATCTTAACCCTAACGAGGTCTTTGTGTTTGGTAGCAATTTGTTAGGAAAACACATGAGTGGGGCTGCCAGAACTGCATTCGAAAAATTTGGTGCACAGATGGGTATAGGGTTAGGCTTACAAGGACAGTCCTATGCGATTCCAACCATGAATGTGGATTTGTCCTTAATTGAGTCATATGTGAGGACTTTCATTCTATATGCAAAGAATAATCTAAAGAATCGATTTTATGTAACACCTATCGGATGTGGCATTGCAGGATATAAACCAGAACAAATAGCACCTTTATTTATAGAAGCCACAGATTGTGTCAATATATTTCTTCCAAAAAGTTTTTGGAGAATAATAGAGAAAAAGAAACGAATTGAAAAGTATAGAGAAAATATACAAGAAACTAATCAGACCATAAATATTGTTAGACGCAGTACGGGGATTAGTACTTCTTATTATCCTTATTTCTGTATAGACATACAAGTTCTAGGGTGCAATTTGGTTGTTTCTTCTGGAATAGCGAATAGGCATATTTCTCTCTGTACAATAATCAAAGAAGATGAGGATGTTACAATAGATAAAGACTATATCGACGGCAACTGTCAATTCGTAAAGAAATTACCATCGTTGTATATTCGTTCATACACACTTGATCTGTATTTTCAAAAAGATGCTAAAGGTTATTATTACCGTCAGTTGTCAATCCCAATAGAGATTGAGAATGGCTTAGCCAAATTTGGTAATTCTACTTTTCTAAAACATAATGACTCCTTTTATAAATCAATACCTAAAGATCTCGTTTTCTTAAAGAAAGCAATTACATTAACTGCGGTTGTCCCTGGAGCACTGATCGAGTTTAAAGGTTTAGCAAAGAAAATAACAAAATACGATAGTTCTGAATACAACAAATTGTTATCTGTCCATGATTGGGTTGCTAAAAATATTTTTTATGATTATGATTCATTTAATGATGGCAGTTATAAGAATACACCTTTAGAGAAAACTGCTATTACAGCATTACGGACAAGAAAATGCGTTTGTCAAGGGTATACGGATTTGTCCGTTGCGCTTCTCCGCTCTATAGGAATTCCTGCAATTGGAATCTGGTGTTGGGCTGTTGGAGAAGGTGATGACGAGAATGCATTAAAGAATAATCAAAGCAATCACATTTTTACAGCTGCATATATTGATCAACGCTGGATATTATGTGATATTACATGGGATTCAAGAAATCGTTATGAAAATGATTCGTTTGATGAAGATAAAAAATTGTCTCATACTTATTTTGATGCAACAATTCAATTTCTTTCATATACTCATAAATTTGTTGGATATTAGTTGTTCTTTTCAATATGGTATATAATTTTACATATGAGATCCGTAGACCTGGATTGATTTTTATATTATGTGACTTGTCTGATAAGATGAAAATAGTAGAGAATCAGTTGCAGGAAGCAGTAAATTCACTGATTGTTGATTATGTTAATGGATGTGTTTCTGGCAATCAAATCAAAAACCGTCTTTTTATAGAACTTATAGGTTATGGAAATGGAGTCCCACACATAATACAACAAGGATGGGCTGAAGAGTGGAAAGAAACGCTTATAAGTGTACATACAAGGAGAGAGTATATAATCAAAGAACATCTTGAAAATGAGACAGAATGTGAGAGCGTATGGAATTTTGTTAAGAATGAAATAGATGAGGCTATGGAATATTTCTTGAATAGTGAATTCTATCGGGGACTTTGTTCCCCACATATTATTAATATAACCAACAGAAAGCCAACCGATGAGAAAAAGTGTGAATATTATATCAATGAAATAAAGAAATTCAGTTATAAACACAAAAATTATTATTCAGGAGAAATCCCCAAAGTCATGATTTCTACAATTATCTTAATGGATAAGTATGATAATTCTTCTGATATTCTTTTTATGAATAGAGAAAAAACATACAACTCAAAAAAAATAGAATTTTGGAAAAAAGTTGTTTCTGAAATAGAAATCGATCTTTTAATAGGTCATGGCATATGCTGGGATGAAGAATTTCACCCCTTATCTTGTTGTGCTATACATAATGCAAAACAAAGTTCTTTATATGCTTATTTTACGATAGGTTCGTATATGCAAGGACGCAATTATCTATAATGGATAAAGAAGCTTTTAATATTCACATACCATATAAATTTATGTTATATGAAACAATGCCCTAAATATCACGAAGATAATCCCATAGATGCTAAATTCTGTAGGAAATGCGGATTTAGTATAAGTGAGAAATTTTCGGAGACCAATATAGAAAATCCGAAGGGTAAAACCTCACTGCAGCTCTATGCGTATAAGACCAAGAAGCTGCAAGAATTCGTACAACAGGAAAAAAACGGTCTCATCAACCTATATTATGGAGAGGAGAGCCACATCTGCACCGAGGGAGATGTGTCATACGGATGGCAATTCCGCTGTGAGGATATTCATATTCTGTCCGAAAGAGGGTTGAAACTCAGTATCTTCTGCATGGCAGACCGCAACAACAAGTATGAAGGATTCTCCACCACTGAAAACATGAAGGCCAACAAGGTTGCCGACTTCATTGCCAGGCTTTCGCTCCGCATTCGCAAGGACTCATTCATTGTGCTTGACAACGCAAGTGTTTACAGGTGTAAACTTATGAGGGAACTTCGCCCGATATGGGAGAAGCGAGGTCTGTTTCTCTTTTTCCTTCCGCCATATAGTCCACATCTGAATATTGTTGAGATGTTGTGGAGAATCCTCAAGGACAAACGGCTCAGACCTATGGATTATGTCTCCACAGATTCCTTGCTCTATGCCACCAATCGAGCATTGGTGGCAATTGGTACTAAACACAAGATAAACTTTGCTCATGTGGCTTAGTGTAAATCAATTTTCACGAATTATTTATGTATTCAAATATTTATTCTAGTATGTATCCTGGATTGATTATTTTTATTATAGACCAGTCGGAAATAATGAATAATCAATATGGAACAAGTACAAGTATTGAAACAGCCTCAGTTCTTGTCAATACTTTTATTTCAGATTTATTATTGCGATGCATATGTGGAGAACAAATAGAGAGATGGGCATATATTGTTGTCATTGGACATGAGGAAGACTTCAATAGTGGAGTAAATATTCTATTATCTGGATGGATTGACGATATTGCAAACCAAGGACAAGAATCTGTAAAGACTGATAGTTCACAGATAGAACAAGCGTCAAATGAATATCTTGAATTTGTGACATTGCAAACAAATGGGATTCACAATTTCCAACTAAATGCGTTAGAACTTGCATGTCATTTGTTGACAGAATGGAAGGGGGGACTTATGAATAGAAATATAGCACATATGCCTGTGCCCTTACTTCTTAATATTAGCAGTGGAACACTCTGCAACACTGAAATATATGATGATCTCGGTAAAAAGGTAATAGAGATGAAAGATAGAATAGATAGTTTTGTTATGCCAGATGGTTCTCCATTGATATGCAATATCATCTTAGACAAAGAGAGTACTCCCTCTATGTTTCCTCATCAGTGTCCAAGTCGGGAGGAAGAGGCATGTTTATTCAATCTATCATCGACTATACCTAAAACTCTAATCAATTATTATAATTGGGGGTATGCCTATGATTTGAATAATTCAGCATGGTTAAAAGGGAAAGAAAGGCTATTGCTTTCAAATATGCCTGTTGACAAAATAAAGGCTTTCTGTTCTAGTCTTATAGGTTTTTATACGCACGAATGGTGTGGTATGTGCGTAGGGCAACCAAATAATTTATTAGATGAATAATTGGAGTAAATATGACGAAACAATGTTCAAAATGTAATATAGACAATCCTACAGAGGCCAAATTTTGTAGGCATTGTGGAAATTTGCTATCTGACACTACATTACCCGATAGCCGTGGTGACGTAGAGAAAGCAATACGCCATTTGGAAGAATGCTATAAAGCTGAGCAGGCAACACATACTAACACAATTGCAAAATATAAACAAGAAGTCGTTACATTACATACTGACTTAGACAGATATAAATCTGCAAATTCTTTACCAAATATCAATGACGATAACAAGGTTAGAAAATTCCCAGATTTTCAAAATAGAAAATGCTGGATATATGGAAACATAATAGTTTTTCTATTACTTATATGTGGCAGTGTTTACAAATGTCAAAAAGCCAACAACAGAATTTCTGATCTCAATTATGCATTATCCAAACAAGAGGATTTTAAGACTTCTGTTACAGAATACAAGCCTTTTGAGATTTTAAATATAGAATTGAAAAGCAATAATAGCGAATTTGGAGACACACTATATGAAGATAATGTAAAAAATATTATTCCACGAATAATGGTTGCAGGATTGAAGATGGGAACTTATAAACTTAAAACGAAGTATTACAAAATATCAAACAGGGATTATAGTGAAATACTATATTGTCTAAAAGAAACGTCCTTTAGTTCAGAAGGTTTTTCAAATGAAGAAGACGTTTCAATTGGAGAAAATCAAATAGAGAAGATAACCCTGTCTTCATTCGGCAAAAACGATGTGGAATTTTGGAATAGAGGTAGGTATTGTGTGGAATTTTGGTACAATGACATATGCTATGGAAAAAAAGAGTTCGCCATAGTTGAATGCCAAGATTTATATTATAGAGGCAAACGTTCACATGCATATGGTCATTCTCCAAAACTATCAAAAATAAATAACAATGAAGAATGGTAAGTGCTTTGAATATTATATAAAAAAATGAATTCAGACAACAATAAAAAACGCTGCTTTCAATGCAATACAGAAAATCCTATAGAGGCGAATTTCTGTAGGCATTGTGGTGCTATTCTTAACGATACAAAAGAAGCAAACATAGTATATAACGATACAATCATAAAAGAACGTGATTCTTTACGTTTGAAAGTAAAGACGTTGCAGCAAGAACTTCTAGCATGTCAACAGATCAAAGCAACTAATCGTCTGTCCCATCGTAAAACTAACAACAAGAAGATACATATTGTATATGTTCTTCTGATATTCGTTTTTATTGTTCTAGGAGGACTTTTGGGGGCTTTTTTATATTCGATAAATACCAACGACTATTATTCAGACTATCGTAATTTATCTGATTTTACGGAAGAGTATTCCAAATATAAGCCATTTGATGTCATCGCTGTAGATATCAGAAATGAAGGGCAAGAATATGGAGATGATATCTATAGCAAAAATACAACATATATAAATCCTCGCATCCGTGTAGCAGGATTTGAAAATGGGACTTATAAGTTCCAAATTAAATTTTTCAATCGTTATGGAGATTTATCCCAAGGACAAGAAAGTCCTACCAATTATTCGTATGAAGAAGAATGCTATATAAATAGCAATAAAATAGAATATTATGAATTTAATGGTTGGGGCAGCAAAGAGCATGGGCATTGGCAAAGTGGAGAGTATCGTATAGAAATCTGGTATAAAAACAATAAGATAGCCCAAAAACATTTTCAAATATACAATGGAGGTTATGAAACTTCCATGGATAATGATTCTATCGCACAGTAACTATGAGTTATACAAACACATACAATCGGAACAATCCTGGTTTGATAATATTTTTATTAGACCAGACTTGTATAACATCGGATTTTACCATTGATGGCTGTCTTGCCGCTCGAAAATTCATAGATTTTATAGATGATTCATTAGTTGAATTACTGCATAGAAATATATGTGGGAAAGAAATAAGAAATCGCTGTTTTGTTTATATTATAAGTTATGGGGCTGATACGATAAATATGATATCAGAAGGATATATTGGTGAATTTGAAAAGTATATAGTACGAGAACATCCATATCCTCATAAATTTTCTTTTAAAGAGCAGGTAAAGACTCTATCTGATGGTTGTCCCAATGTAAACGATGGTTTAGATTCCGTTTTTGAGATATTGGAGTGTTGGAAAGAAAATGCCATTAATGGCAACTTTACCTTTGATCATGTACCTTTGGTGATTCACATAGGAACTGGTGTTTCTTCTAATTATGAGGATTTGGAATTAATTGGAAATAAAATACAATCTATAGAGTTTAATGACGGAAATCCAATAATTGCAAATTTTATATTTAACCCATATTTTGAAAATTTAGAAATCGATTTTTGTGACTCAATAGATACATATCATAAGGAGTTAAAATATTTCCTAAACATATCATCCGGTGTTCATTTGGGGCTTGCTGGAAATAGTGAAACATATGATTTCTTTATGAAACATCCTAACTATAAGTTCCTTTTCGTAAATTCTAAAATTTCACCAAAGGATTTGATTGGAAACTTATATAAAATATAATTTAAGTTATGTTAGTTGGCAATGAAATGTCCTAAATGTAATACAGAAAATCCTCAAGAAGCTAAATTCTGCAGGTGTTGTGGCTATGCAATATCTTCAGAAGGCAACATATATACAGAAAGGCAAAGGCTACAGCAGGAGAACGATAGGTTAAAGAATGAAGTACGCTTTTTTGAAAGTTCTCTAACAAGAGAACGACTCAAATTAAGAGATGAGATAGAAAACAAAGAAATAAAAATAAAAAAATTAGAGCATGAATTACACGCTTTGAAGTTCAATGTTCCTATCCGTAAGCCAATTAAGCCTCAAATAATAACAAAAGAAATACATAAATGTCCTGTTAAGACACATGTAAAGTATATTCTTTCTATCCTATTATTTATTATCATAGGAGTCCTTAGTTGTTATTACATCTACAATAATGAAGAACATTTTAAGGAACAAGTTGCTTTTTATAAGCCTTTTGAAGTCCTTAAAATAAGTATTAAAGACGATTATGATAAAGGTACAAATGTAATATGGTATGATGAAGCAACATTTATAAAACCACATTTAACTGTGGTCGGCTTTAAGGACGGACGTTATAAGATAAAAGCTAAGATTTATCGAAATAGTGTATTTGTGCCAATTCTGCTACATGGTTGGGGTTATGACACCATGATTCTTAAAAGAAACGATAGTAGTCCTTTTGATTGCTCTCTTGAAGGGATATATGATATAAAGAAAGGCGTAATAACCCAGTTCGACATGAAAGAATTTGGTTATGAAGAACGTGGACATTGGGCAGAAGGAGATTATCTAATAGAATTTTGGTATAAAAACATCTGCTTAGGAAAAGAAGAATTTAAGATTTCGAAAAAGTAAAATGAATTCATCAGCATTAAATACAAAACAATGCCCTAAATGTCATACAGACAATCCTGCTCTTGCAAGATTCTGTAGGCATTGTAGATATGAATTTCCCGAAGCTACAATAACTGGGGGATCTTTATCTCCAGAAATCAAAAGTTTCAAGATTAGGGAAGACAAGTATTGGAAAGGGAGTGTTGTACATATAGAATGGAAAGTGGATAATGCCAACATTGTGATGATTAACGATGTTGACGTAACATCTATGTCGGACTTTGAGATTACAGTTGATAGCGCAACTACTTTAACGATATCTGCAGAGAACGATTATGATAAAGCATCAAAATCATTAAGACTATCACCACATTCTCTTCCTTCTATAACTTCTTTCTCATCATCACAACGAAGCATATCGTCCAATCAAGAAATAAAACTGAAATGGAGCATACGCAATTTTGCAAGAGCAGTATTAAGATATGGAAGTGAAGAGATAGATGTAACACATAAAGATTATTTTAAGCATCGGCCAGATAAAGATATAACATATACATTGGTATGTTTCGCAGAAGACGAACGTTTCTACGAAGAACAGTCTATTGATGTTCATGTGATGCTACCTGTCAAGATAAAATCTTTTAAGGCAAATAAGGATTATATCGTAGAATCAGATAAAGTGGAATTAACATGGGATGTGGAAAATGCAGACAGTGTTATATTATATCCGTTTGCAAGAGATGTTTTAAGTTTTAACAGGTATGAAGTCGCTCCATCAAGGACAACAGAATACAGGCTTGAAGCAAGAAATATGATTTCCAAGGAAGAAGCTGTTATTGCAGTTGGTGTAAGAACTCTGCCTAAAATAGATGTGGAATTTGCGGATGCGATCTCTAAGATAGAACTTCCATCATGTAATGTTGATTTGTCTTTCATATCAAGCAGTATGGAAAAATCTAAAATAGATGAGTGGATGACAATAACGCCATTGGAAGACATAAGTCGCCTTAATTTTAAGTATAAAATAAAGGCATTTAGTGCCGCCCTAAGAAAAATGTTCATAAAAAGATGAAAAGGAATAAATCCGCTTTATATCTCTTGCCTACATTTTATCGTCAAGTATCTGATGCTATAATAATTATGATTGTTATGGGATGCTTGGTTATATGTATGGACATTATTGTTTGTATCAAGAGTAATGGTAATCTTCAAGTCCTATGGGCATTTAGTGCAGCTATTGCTTACATAGGTATGTCTTATTGTTTATATAAGTATATTCCGGCAATGTTGAAGAAAGACTGCAAAGACGATTATATAATACTCTCCATTATTGGATATGTATTGTACTTGTATGCGTTATCTCCCATCTGCTTATATATATATGTAGAACAGCAATGGGGCTTGTTTAGCAAATATGGTTCAGATTGTCTATTCCTTTTTAATACATATACCAATTGGCTACTTCCCAGTTCCATTGTACTTATGGCGAGTGTTACCTATTGGTTGATAACATTGTTAATACAACAAAGGAGCAAAACATTTTGTAAATTAGAAAAGAAAAAGAAAAGTATATATGAATAATTGTTTTCAGAAACTATTATGGAATATATCGGGAGCAGAACTCCCGATATTGGAAAAGTGCCAGACAGATCACAAGAAATTCTCTGCTATTGGTGCAACCATCTTGATGACAGCATTTATTGCTCTATGTGCAGGAACTTCTGCTGCATGGTATTTTACACAAAAAGGTGATGATAGCTCAGGTATATTCGGCTGGTCCTTGGCATTTGGATTCTTATGGGCAACACTTATATTCTGTATAGATAGAAGTTTGGTGATAACCCTGAAAAAAGACCCGACAAAAAAACATCAAAAATTTATCATACCTTTAGTATCTCGTGCTCTTTTGGCTATAGTTGTTGCTTTTATGGTTTCTATACCATTGGAGCTTGTGATATTTGAAGACTATATTCTTGCCAATCAAGAAAACTTTGAGGCAAATCAGATTGCTGTACTTGGACAACAACTGAAAGATAATAGCGGTGAAGATGTGATGAATAAAAGAATCACAGGTGCTGATGCTACTTTGAACAGATTGAGTAATGAATCAAGGAAATTAGGTGGGGATATAGATGCGTTACAAGCAAAGATTAATAATTTAGAAGTACAGAAAGGACGACCTAATAGTTCCGCTTATAACTCAGCAAAGGCAAGGTACAATTCTGCACAAAGAGGTTACAGTAAAGCAAGTGCCAACTATAACACTGAAAACAGAAAAAGATACCCTTCATCTGGCGCATTAAATTCATATCGTTCAAGTATGAACAGTTACAAAGCAGCAATGACTGCGGCTAAACGTGATATGAATATAGCGGCACAGGCTTGGAGAAATGAGAAACAAGTTGCTATTGATGCACTTATTCCCCAAAGAGATGCCAAAATTGAAGACAAGAAGAAAAAGGATGAGTTTTATGGAACAACGCTTGATAGTAAACTAAAAGATACAGAAAAAGCCCAAAAAGCTGCTGAGGAACGGAAAATAAAAGAAGAAAGCAAACAAGAAAAATTAGCGAATGGAAATCATTTTATTCAAAATTTCCAGATACTTGAATATGCAGTATGGCAAACGGACAAAAATGGGAATCTTACAGATAAGACACAACTAATGTTCTTGTGGCTTGTTAGATTGTTGTTCTTTATCGTAGAAATTCTTCCGACCATTGTGAAAATCGTGTCTCCAATTGGTTCTTATGAGCGAATGGTATATGCCGAAGAGAAGAGTTTGGAAGAATACTTGGAGTCAGATGAATATACCGATAAGATAAGACATGTTCATGAATTAGCTCTAAGTACACAGGAAGAATTACAACAAGAGCAGCATGATACAGAAATAGAATTAAAGAAGAATATTCTCGAAAAGATAAAACTGGCTCAACTAGAAATAGCAGAGCTTGCTATTGAAAAGTGGAAAGAAACAGAAAAAACAAAATTATCAACATCTTCTGAGTCGGTAACTCCGACTGGAGAAACGGAAGAAACAAAAACAGAAGAAAATGAAGAAGCTTAAAGGATTAAAACTTGAAGACTATCAACACGAATCTGACAAAGCCGCTTTTTTGAGTATTGAAAAAGTAAAGGCTTTCGACAAAGCTGTTGATTGGGTCATAAAAAATACTATAGAAGAAGTTACTAATGTTCAGCAAACAGGTAGTAGTATTTGTGTAAATCAAGATGCTACTCCTGAATTGTTCAACTTGGTAAATGATGTCGCCGCTACGGTGGATGTAAACAATGTGCCACAAGTATATACCCGATGGGGATATGATATATACATAACCACAGATGGTGACAAGCATCCTAAGATGATAGTGAATACAGGTACTGTAGATTTGCTGACACCTGATGAGCAACGCTTTATGATTGGGCATGAGTTCGGTCATATCAAGAGCAACCATCTGAAGTATCTGCTATTGTGCAGATATTGGTCGCTGTATCATTCATATATACCAGGCTCGACATTGTTGCAAATACCATTGTTCTATTGGTCAAGAATGACAGACTTAACTGCAGACCGAGTAGGACTGCTCGCTTGTCAAGACATTAATGTCGCATTAAGAACGATGATAAAACTCGCAGGAGCACCAGAGTCTTTATATGATAATTTGAACATGGATGCTTTCATCGAACAAGCAGAAAGTTTCAGTATTTCAAAGATGGGTGTCATGAACAAAATCGTAGAGAAGATTTCTGTTATGGACAATGCTGCACCATGGATGGTCAGACGAGCATCAGAACTGTTGAAATGGTATAAGAGTGGTGCATACCAAAATATTCTCAGCAAATATGCCAAATAAGATGGTGGACATTAACGAAACTTGTTCAGCAGATCCTCGTTCGTCAAAAATCAGGACTCTGATGCTGATGGTTACAAATTCATGTAACTTGAACTGTGTTTATTGTTATGAGAGTCATAAAACATCACATAAGATGGATTTTGATACCGCGAAGAGAGCTATCTTAGATGTTTTTGATGAAACTGGCTTTGATGGCGTCTCCATTCAATTTATGGGTGGTGAACCCCTTCTTGCTTTTCCCTTAATAAAGGACGTGAGTGAATGGCTGTGGAGTAAGAATATAAAATATCCATATTCTCTTTTTGCAGCAACGAATGGTACTCTTCTAAACGAGGACATGAAAGTTTGGTTTACCGCAAACAAACACAGAATTTCATTAGGGCTTAGTTTTGACGGTGATGTTAATACACAAAACACTAATAGATCAAACTCGGCTTCTTTGGTAGATTTAGATTATTTCCGTGATACATGGCCAGAATCATCTGTAAAAATGACGGTCTCTACTGATTCGTTAAAGTATCTTTGTGAGAATGTTGTTTTCTTGGAACAGAAAGGATTTACGAAGATAAAGACAGACTTGGCATATATGTATGGTTGGACAAAACAGCATCTTGTATTGTGGAACGAACAACTGTCTCTTCTAAAGAATTATTATTTAGAATCTAATCGAGATATGCATTGTTCTTTATTCAATACGCCTATTGATGCTATTCTATCAGAAGAACAACATGCTAAAAGATGTAGCTGTGGTGAGGAAATGAGCTGTGTGGATTGGGATGGAACCATTTATCCATGCCAAATGTTTGCTCCTATTTCCATGGATTCAGCCATGTATAACAAAGTAAAGGATATAGATTTTGCCGATGCAGAAAACTTTCAAGTACAAGAATGCAGAGATTGTGTCTTACAATCCTGTTGTCCAGGATGTGCTGGTTGTAATTTGAAGTTTAATGGAGCTATTAATCGTATAAATCCGTTTTATTGCAAGGCTTTTATGATACAGATATTCCATACCTTGGATTACCAACTGAAAGTTGCCGAAAAAATAGAAAACGAGATAGAACGTGAGAATTTGAAACATGACATAAACAAGATAATTACATCATTAAAACTTAATTGATATGGCTACAAGATTAGAAGAAAAAATAATGGAAATATTAGGTTCCTCAGTTGAGAAAAGCGTATCTTTGGCTTTTGCTATTGCTCCCAAAGAAATGAAGTTACGCAATGCTTACAGCTATAATGCGGTCAAAAAAGAATGCGGTGGATGGTCTGGAAATTGCGACTGTTCTAACAATCCTTGCATGATTTGTTCAAGCGCACATTGACATGGCAAAAAAAAGTACTATAATACCAGGACTCAGTTTCTCATGGAAAAGAGCTGTTGGCATAACTGCATTGAAGCAAAAAATAGCAAAAGAAACAGGAATACCGACATCAAAAGCCGGTATCGAAAGAAAAGTGGGAAAAATCATATTAAGCAAACTGTTCAAGTAGCTTGCAAATGATAGAAAACCAAGGATTCATCCATCTTTCTACTAAAATAATATAGATGAATTATGAAAATGAATCTTTTGAATTCCGCATATCTGTTCAACAATGCTGACAGATATATAGATAATGTAGCTCGTAGAGTATCTAACACTTTCCGATACAAAGGCTATGAGGTTAATGAGGTAAAACTTCCTACGGGAGAATGGGATATCTCGCTTAAGAAAGGAAACTTATTTCAAGCCGTGTTAGGTATGCAAACGGCTCTCAAAGTAAGATTGTCTGCCTCTACCCCACATGCTTTGGTTAAGATGAACATTGGATTGTTTGGACAACAAGCAATCCCTACAATACTGACGATTGCTGTATGGTGGCCTATAGCATTATGCCAAATTGCAGGGTTGGTGAAGCAGCACAAACTTGATCAAGAGGTTATAGCTGTGATTGCCAACTCTTTTAATATGGCTGCAGGTCATACAATCACATACAGTGTAATTGATTAAATAATAAATGGCAAAGTACAAACTACCCAATCTTGATATTGATATAATCAAGCACCCTGATGATAGCACTATATTAGATGGACTTAATCAGATTCCATTGTTCAAGAGATTCTTAAACAATACAATTGTCCCAATAAAAGAGTCTTACAATGAAGTAGAATCATATGGTGATGGTTGGAACATTACTGCCCAAAGTTCACCGCAAATTTATCAATGTCTCAAAGAAGCTTGTGGAATATTGGGAGTCAAAAAAGTACCCAAGTTAACCTCTGAATGGTTCTATGCTCCCACTTCATTTTCGGCAGGCAATGAAAACTTCCGAATAGTTATATCTTCTGGAGCTATTGATTTGTTTGAGAAGGAGGAATTGATATTCTTCCTTGGGCATGAGTTGGGACATTATATTTGTGGACACAAGCCATATCAGATGTTGTTGGAGGCTTTGTATATGCCATTCATTGATAATCCGTCGGTGAAGATGTGGTCAACCATCGTAAAAGTACCATTGTTAGATTGGTACCGAAAATCTGATTTCACTGCTGATAGAGTCGGATTGTTGTGTTGCCAGAATATTGATGTGGCTCTTCGGGTAATGATAAAAAGAGCTGGATTACCAAAGAAATGCTATAATGAAATTAACATCAAGGCATTTTTGAAGCAAGCTTTTGATTTTGAAAACCATCATGTAGGGAATTTAGACAAAATAGCAAAAGCATTGTCCTTGCGTTCATGTGAATATCCATGGATGGTGCAAAGAGCGGCTTATCTTTATGAATGGTACAGGTCGGGAGAATATCAGAAAATAATCAATAAATACAAGACCATATGATAACATCATTTTATAATGGTAACAGAGGGCAGCTGATGCCTATTCTAAATGCCAACAGAATTACTGAAGATAAAAAGAAAGAAGCTATCAAGGCTATGGGGATGAGTGCATGTCAAGCTAGTTGCATGAGTCGAGGATGCTGTTCTAAATGCCATGGCAGTGGTCATAGATAATGGTGGTATGCAAATAACAACATCAAGCAAACATGACTACTATTATCTACCACGAACAAATGAGATAATAGCAGAGCCTAAGGAAGATAACTTTGAGTGGTTTTTTAATGAGTTGTCCGCATTCGGTGAATTACCCAATGTGGACAATTTTGTTATAAGCATAACCGAAAATTGCAATCTGCGTTGTACTTACTGCTGCTATTCGGGAAAATACAAAAATAATCGCATTCATGGTACAAAAAGCATGAGTGCTGATGATATTGATGCTATATATGAGTTCATAAAAAGAACAGTAAAAGGTAAGGATTTAAAGATTGCTTTCTATGGAGGAGAGCCACTTACCAATCTTCCACTATTGGAGTATGCAATAGAAAAATCCTCTGTGTTTTTCCAAGACTTCCATCTTTCTATTTCCATATCAACAAATGGAGTTCTGCTTACATCATACACAATAGACTGGCTCATTGAAAGAAATGTGAGAATAGATATTTCTATAGATGGTCACAAACAAATTCACGATAGGCAACGACTCAATGCAAGTGGAAATGGCTCCTTTGATTATGTATATAAGGCTTTATCGTACATAAAACAGCAACATCCGCAATATCTTAAAGATAATGTGTTGCTCCTTATGACTTTGACTTCACTAAGTGATTTGGAAACCATTGCTCGCCATTGGGCAAAAGATGAAATATTATGCGAACTTGCGCCAACAAAGATCTCAAGTCTTGCTCCAAATTTTAAGGTTGGTGTAACAGAATGTGATTATGAAGAATTAGTAGAGAAATACTTGGAACTTCTGAGCTGTTACGAGCGACATCGAGATTGGGTTGTATTGCAAGTGTTTTTCGAACAATGTATTGCTTATTGGATAAATCGACCTATTCTTGATGCAAGTGATGGCATACCCATGTCTACATGTTTGCCCATATCAAACAAATTGTATATTGATGCAAACATGAAGATTGGTGTTTGTGAAAAAATTGCAGATAGGTATAGAATAGGAAACGTTGACAATGGTATAGACTGGAAAGAAGCAAATAATCTTGTGTCCTCGTACTATAAACACCGCAAAGACAGATGCAGAAAATGTCCTGCTGTAAGAATGTGCAACCTATGCCTTACTGCTGTCGAGTACAATGACAGTCAATGGAATATACTCTGCCATAATGAACAAGTATTTATGAAGATTGGTTTTCGAATATTTTGTGAAATGGCAGAGCGAGGTTTGATAAATTCAGAATTTCCAACATTAAAAACAAGAAGGTTGAAACTGACAGAAGTAACAGATGATGATATTATCATGATGTCAGAAATAATCAAGGACAAAGACACAACGAAATTTTTGCCAGAACTTGCAGATATTTGCAAAGATACAAAAGGTGTACATGGAATGGTCGATACTTTCAAAAAATATAAGAATCAAGGTGATGGCTTTTTGTGGGGAATCAGATTGAATAATGCTTTGATAGGCTTTGTCGGTGTCATGGACTTGGAGTATAAACCTTCTGTTTTTTATGCCATGCACCCCAAGTTTCGACATAAAGGATATATGCAAGAAAGTGTTCTTGCCATTATGAATTACTTGTTTAGTGACAAGTTTTGCTACCAATTAGAAACAGAAGTGAAATATGATAATTTATCATCTCGCAAATTATTAGAAAAAGTAGGTTTTGCAAAGACTGGAAACGCTAACGGAACTATCCAATATATATTTTATCCACAATAAATACACAAATTTTTCATAGTTTTGATAGAATTGACTTTGAAACTTCATCTATATAGGCAGGAACTAAAAAAATAAAAATTATGACGCAAGGAATAATAAACTATCAGCAATTACTGGATAACCTCAGTATTTATGCTACAAAAATTGGCAGAATAGGTACACGTCCTGCATTATTACTTTACTATGTAATGGTAAGTAAAGACACGCCAAAATCAGATAAGTTGTTGATACTTTCAGCACTATCTTATTTGGTTCTACCTATAGACCTTCTATCAGCAAAGCGATTACCTGTTATCGGCTGGATAGACGAGATGGTTTCTTTGACTGTAGCCTATCAAAAGGTCTGTAAGTACATTACCCCTGAAATTGAGCAGAAAGCCAATACGCTACTTGACAAATGGTTTCCAATAACTGAAATAGCCAACGTAAACTGAAAACTATGGTAGTATCGATAAGTTATAGTGAAGCTGAACAATACATCGCTCACCATTTTCAGAAAAATGTGAGGTTCAAGTTACAGGAAAATTCACAACTTAATATTGCGACACCATTGAAGATACTTGGATTTACAAAAGATATAAGCATCAATGTCAGTGTTGTGAAGGTTGAAAATGCAAAAATCTTTCTCACTTATAGTGGAAACTTGGGAATAGACCTAATAGTCAGCCCTATAATTGCATTTTTAAGAAAACTATTGCCAGAAAAGGCTAACTTCATTAGAACAAACGCAAGCAATATCATTGAGGTGAATTTACAAGAAATAGACGAATTGCAGTCAGTTTTGGAGAAGTTAGACCTACAGACAATATCATTTGAGGAGAACAGCTTCCGTATAGAAGCTGATTTAAAATCATAAAACAATAACGAAAGAAACATGGGATTACTGGATTTTATATTTAAGAGTTCGGAAGAGCGTAAAAAAGAAAAACGTGTCAAGGAAGTATTGAAACGTACCGATAAGTTTATAAAGGAAACTGAAAACATGCTTGACAATATGCGTTAGAAAGGCGTATATTAATACCCTTTACACTTGTTATTATGATGACTACGCAGTTTTGGCTCATTGTTATAGGCATTGCTCAGCTGATTGGTTGCAGTTGGATTTTCAGTAAGTTCCAAAAACGTTCTTACAAGCGATAAATCCGAAGCAAACACTCGTATGTCTTGCTTGCAAAGTTGCTGGCGGAAGAAGAGAAACTTGGGCGAAACATAAGCAAATGCAATGAGGATGGTACAGGAGAAGTATATCTTGGTTTACCACAAGGAATAGTAAAAGTATTTTCTTGTGGGTATGATAAATTTGCTATTTCGCTTGTTGGCGCAGTTATCATAAATGATATACACGCTGATATGGCTCGTGAGTTTTGCAAGGAGTTGAATGCCAAAAAAAATCGGATAAGATATAGTGTAAGCTTCGAACCAACTTTTTCTAAAACAGGAATTTCTATTACTTGTGACTTTGAAGAAGATGGGGACGATGAAACTACGGAATACGACATTCTAAGTTATACCAAGACATATTTAGAGCCAAAGCAACAAGAATTACAAACATTGTGGACTCAGAAAATGGAAGAAATATAACTATGGAGGTAAAGACTGTTCACGGCACAATGGACATTCACATTGGTGCTCGATTCGCAGAAGTGTATGGACACTTAGCTTTTCCTACACTTCTCATAGTTTGGGTGGTAATCAGCGACCCCAAGGTTGAGGTGCGTCTTGATGGTTCTAAGTTTATATCATGGATGTCGAGGAATACAAGAACTGGAAAGGAAACGATTATGGGAATAAGCGATAGAGACATTCATTATTCTTCTCATATATATCCTATTGATCATCCGAAAATAAAAAGGTTAATGGATTCACATCCTCAATTATGCCAAGGCATATTGGAACTAAAGCAATAGTAGCTGCAAACATTGTGGAAACACAAAATGAAAGAAATGCAATAACAACTAAAATATCAAAAACATGAATACAAATAAATACTTCAAATTTGGTCTGCTTGCAATATTTTTAGTCTTTTTCGGACAACCGTCCTTTGCCCAAGAAGTGATTGTTGCAGACACCATAGATGCAGAAGAGGCATTTGGTAAAAAGCACATCACCCAAGTACCGTTGGAGCAGTGTGAACAGATAGACACCTGTAGCATTGCAAAGTTTGCCATTGTTTCAAAAGGTGGCAAACAGGGTATCTATGACTTGGAAAAGCATGAGAATGTGACAGAGGTTGACTTTGATGTTGCGGGGTTCTCTCGACGCTATGTTTCAGAAGATGGCATAGAGGTTTTCTACTTCTATGTTGAAAAAGGTATAGAGCGTGGCACCATTGGCGTGGTCGGAGAAAATAATCAAACTGTTGGTGTATGGATGGACAATCCAGAATACGTTGCCAAGCTTGATGAATGCACGACAATAGACAGTGTGATGACTCAGAAATGCCAAGATGTCTTGTCTGAGGGGTTGAAATCGTTGAACGGCACCTACGGACAGGTTGCTGTTGTAGACGCACAGACAGGAAGACTGAAATCATGGGTGGCATTGGAGAAAGACGGCGATGAATATTCGGAAGGAAAACTGTTGAAACTAGCGTGTAGTCCTCGAATATTGACACTTGTTGGCATTACTCCGATGTTGGCAGACATCGACGGCTCGCTCAATGACAAGATGGATTTGTGTGGTGGCATATATAATATAGGTGACAGCATTTGCATTCGTGACCATAACTGGCGGTCTGGCGGATATGGCGTGATGACTTGTCACCAAGCATTGATACATAAATCCAACGTAGCAATGTTCAAGATACTTTTGGTAAACCATGGTGACGATGCTATTGGTATTTGGAAGAAAATGACAAGTGACGAGAATCAAACAAACGCTATGGAATTGGCAGCACTCTTTAATGGGGCCTATCAGAAGAATGTTTTGACATTCCCCACTTTGCAGGGAGACTCTGTAACTGAGGAAACATTCAATAATATTACGCCGTTGGGACGTAAATATCTGCAAGAGGTCTTGATAGGCTTGAATAAAGGGGATGGCATACAAGCATCTTATGCACCCAAAAAAGTGGATATAGCAGGAGTATATGGCAACTATCAAGGCAAGGAACTTGAAAATGGAGAGCATAAACTGACAGAAATGTCCTTTGTCGGAGTTTTCCCTGCTAAAAAGCCTCGCTATGCCTTGGCTGTAATCATCAATAGACCGAATGAACCAACTCATAGCCCAAAGGATTTAGCAAATAATATAGTTAATGAACTTGTAGAATGGCTGTCTAAACATTAACACATTGACGTTATGGAAGAAGTTATCTACAAGCATGAAGCGAATGGTGAGTACACTGGAATCTATGCACAGATAGAAGATGGAAAACTAACCATTACCGAGCAAGACATGGGTGAGTTTGAAAAAGAATATTCGAGAGACGGTGAAGTGGAGTCTTTCGTATTCTTTGATGTGGCAAATACAAATCGTCTGATGAGGTCTTTGCATGCCTCTGACGACTATAACTTGATAGTTGCACTAAAAAAGAAGTTCAAGAAACATGGAAGTTGCATGAAAAGCGAGATTTGCAATTATTGCGATGAACATGGCATCAAGTATCAAACGCATGTATATTATTGACAGGAAAACATAACATTGCAGAAAAGATTTCTATGTTGCTGAAATAATATTGTCAGAAATGCTACGTTACAGATAGATAAGGGGTTACATTTGCCTCTATATTATCATAAACTAAAAAGAATCGTAATATGGAGATAAGATATGCAACAATAAGCAAGACTGGTAGAAGGTATAACAACGAGGATGCCTTCAAGGTCATTGATATGCCAGAGAGCAATCGACTTATGGGTATCGTCTGTGATGGCATGGGTGGTCATTCCTTTGGGGAGACCGCCAGTAAGACTGTGTGCGATGCCATATCTGATTTTTGGAATAAGCACATCAGTACGCCCGATTGTGACTCAAAGGTAAAACTTGCTTGCAAGAAAGCAAGTTGCGCCATTGACCAAAAGGCATACGAACTTCATCATGCAGAGATGGGTACGACAATGGTCATGGCGAGCATCGAGAATGACATAGCCACCATTGCTCATGTTGGCGATAGCCGTTGCTATGTACAAAGACCCAATGAAGGATTACTCTATCAGACGAAAGACCATATCCGTCTTGACTTTGGATGGGAAATCGTTGCCAAGTGTTTCTTCTCTTACCGTCCTGAAGTGGCAGTGCCTGACATTTGGCAAATCAAACTACAGGCAGGCGATAGAATATTACTTTGTTCGGATGGGCTTTACAAAAGTATGGCTCCCGACATCTTGCAAGCACGAATGATGGATGACAAGCCATTGGAAGAGATACTTGACGTATATGATTTCCTTTGCGAGAAACAAGGAGATGACAACTATACGGCTATATTGATTGAATGTGTCTAAATTTAGGGAAATGGATTATGAGAGTTCATTATACATTATTTATATTAGGCTTGGTACTGCTATCGGTAGCCTCTTGCAATAAAGAAGATATAAGCATCACCTATTTCAAGCAACTGCAAAGTACATCAGACAAGACCAACTGGAAAGACTCTTTGATGATGCCCTATGGATTTATAGAGTATGACTCCGTTCGATTCTCTGACGGTTCGTATGCTGTGCACCGTTTGCAATTTGGACCACAAAACAGCCTGACTGAGTTCTTTGACAATAAAGGACGCACAATTGCCACGATAGCAAGAGCATCAGAATGTTATGCACAAACTCTTGTGTACAACTACGATGACGAAGGACGGTTGGCTCATCTCCTACAATATAAGTGTGAAATCTTTGAAGGATTGGATTCTGACAGCACAAGCTATGGAAGGAATAAAGATGGGTATCTTGGCTTTCGGCAAATGATAGCAGATATGGATTATGAGCATCCAGACACAGCCAAATATCAACAAACCAACATTGAATATGGCAAAGATGGTGATGCGGTAAAAGCCTATGTGGTATATGGCAGTGATAGCATAGTTGCACCGAGTGGATATAAGTTGACCATAGCGGTAAAACCTTGCCTGAGTTTTTGGCAAAGCGACTTGCATGGTGGCTTTTATATCTTCCATGTGACAATGGAACCTAAAAGAAAGGATTTGCAAAATTATAAGGTTTGCCGATTTGCAGATTATCTGCCCTCAATGGAATCGGAATATCGGAATGGGCGCATCGTCAAAACAGTATGGCACCATGATCCATGTATAGAGTCAGATGATAAAGACCTTGTCTTCATCCCAATAATAACTGATGACTTGAATGTGTATTCCGTTACGTGGGAGGATGGCAGCAAGCATCAACGTGTATATAAAGACGGGCTATTGGCATATAAGCAAGAAATCAGCAAGTATGGTACTGCGTTGAAAAAGGAAACGTACTCTTACCTATCAGACAAAAAGGTCAAAATTACATTTGAGACCATTGATTATAAAACCAAAGCATTGAAGACAATATCAACTTCAGTCATGAATGTTCCTGACATGGAAAAGTTTCGTGAGGACATGAATGTAATCAGTGGAATTTACAGATGGGAAAATTATTACAACAAATAAAAACTTACGGATATGGACAAGAATAATTTAAAGGATGCCTACGATATAGGTGAGAATATGGCAGTGTTTAGTGGTGAAGGAAGAAGTTACGCCATCATCAATAAGGAAACAGGTAAGACAAGGCAACTTGTAAGTGAAGACGGAAGCCTTCTTGTGACAGATAACGAGATTGACTTTGATGCAATATATAAGGGATGTCCTGATTTCAATGGATGTAAATCTGTTCGATATTGGTTCGGCAGATATGATAATTTCAGAAATGGTGTTTGTGCCATCTGCTGGACAGTATATCCCGATGGACGCTACTTTGCTGATGAGGATGGTTTCGGAATGGAAGATAATGACGAAGAGAATGCTTATTGCATTATCAATAAGGACTTGGAAATCATCGTGCCTTTTCAACCAATGGACGATGTAAAGGAAATGTTGAAGAAATACGAGAAGTAAGTATGTTAGTTGTACATCCAAAAGACAGAACGACTTCTGTACTCTCTACACTATATGAGGGTATGGATGCAAATATGGTTAGCAGTAATTGCTCTAATAAAAAAATGGAGCATTTGTTGCATAATGTTTCTACACAAGAACGAATCATGTTACTTGGACATGGCTCAGACAAAGGGCTGTTCTATCGAGAGGATGACACTAAGGATGAATTTGACAAAATCATTGTTGGACACCCACACAGTTTCCATTTGCGCAAGCATGGTGGTAATCTGATTGGTATATGGTGTCATGCTGATAAGTTTGCAAGAGCTGAAGGTCTGCATGGGCTGTTCTCTGGCATGATAATATCTGAGGAGCAAGAAGCGGTGGAATATGGTGTCATGGCTACACAACAGGAGATTCTAAAGTCCAATACCATCATGTTTGGACACTTACGTTGGCTACTTGACGAGGATATCCCTCTATGCGAAATACCACAGCGTATCAAAAACATGGATGCTGAAAGAACTTCACTATCCGTATTTAACTATAACAATTTCCATTACATATAATCAAAAAAGTTATGCAAGTAATTAAACTTAATGGTGATCATTTGACATTCAAAGGCAGAGTTCATGGCTCTGTTGGCATAGAATATCGTATAGAGTATGATAAAACTGCTTTTCAAGTTGAATATAACTGCGAATATGTATATTCCAAAGAAGATAGGGACATGTTAGATGGTGCAGACGATTCTACTGTAACATACGAACTTACTCCATTAAAGAAAGGACTGTTTGATATTTATGAAGTAGAAGGCTTTCGGTGTCAAGAAACCGCAAGAAAAAAGCATACGATAGTAGTCATATAACACCAACCATAAGACTTCATCAAGAAATTTATAACCGATGGATGTATGTAAAATAAGTTTTAAAAATAGTATTCTTGCCATTTGGAATCAATTGACAAGAAAGGGTGCATGGCGAAACATTTTTGTCACACACAATGCCTTTGGAATATTCAGCAAGTATAGCCATATTTCTCGTCGTAGCGGAAAACTCAAGGTTCCTTATCCGAATAAGAAGGTGGCATTAAGAGCTGCTGAAGCTATGGGTAAGAAGCATGGTGTGCATTTCTCTATATACAAATGTGCTTGGTGTGACGGATGGCATATAGGGAAGAATGCGCAGAATAAGATCAAGTCAGACGCATTGGAGAATAAAGCATTGGTGTCTGAGGATGCAAATAAGTGTTTGATATTTGACTATTAACAGATGGGAGAATTATTACAACAAATAAAAAACATATAACAATGATTGTTAAGAAAGGACTTCTTTTGTGTTGTATATGCTTCAGTATGTGTTTGCTTAGTTGCAATCACAATAACGAGGTTGGTGTTCAAGATGTAACAAAGGACACTGTGACCTCTAAAACTGTACCAACTGTTTGTTTGTACACTTTGGGGAATGTATCAAAAAACTTGCGTGAAGCAATGCTGGACTCTTTAAAAGCACATTATCCTAAATGTAAATATGTAGGCAACATAACTTTGGATAAAAAAGCGATGACAACAAAAAGAAAAGATCATGTACGTTATAGAGCTGATTTGCTGAATAAGCAATTGAAAATATTCAAATCAGATTCTACCATCGTCATTGGACTGACACAAGCAGATATAGGATTGGACAATTTCCGTAACCGACCTCATAGTGGTATAATGGGACTTGCAAGTGGCATTGGTACAGGTGTAGCGGTATTCTCATCGTACCGTCCTCATGGTTACGAGCAATTGTTTAGTGTGATGCTTCATGAAATAGGTCATACACAAGGATTACGACATTGCCCTGATACGAATTGCATGATGCAAAACGCTAAAGGAGGAAATCCATTTGCAAAGACAAACAGTTTTTGTGTTAAATGCAAAAAGTTCATGAAGAATCGACATTGGAATTTATAAACAGGTAATACAAGATAACAGACAATAAAGTTTCGTATGAAGCATGATAATTGAAACCTATGGAAGAAAATTATAAGGCAACCTCACATAATGGACATGAGTTGAAGGATATGTATGATCCAGAGACCAATACGTTGGATATAAGGTCAAATGGTCTTTATCCTTCAAATGTATTGAGCAATCTGTGCAGCAATGGATTTCGTTTCGAAGGAATGATATGTGGCAGCATGGAGGGATTCCTTCAGTCGTTGAAGAGACAAGACATCAACAAGCAACGTCAGATATGCAGCATGAAAGGTGGCAATGCAAGAAAGATGAGTGTAACATCATGGCAGACAGACCAAATAGTATGGTGGAAGGGAAAGGCAATAGACAGACAAAGCCAAGCATACCAAGATTTGATTCATCGTGCTTACAAAGCAATGTTTGAACAAAATGAACGTTTCCGTGCTGCTCTGATGCAAACAAGGGGGATAGTACTGGCACATTCTACTGGTGAGAACAATCCATATAAGACGATATTGACACCAACGGAACTGTGTGGAATGTTGATGGAGTTGCGTGATAACTATGACAAGCGAGACAAAACTCAAGAACTCATCGAAAAGTCTGTCACCAACGAGCTGGGAGATTTGCATTCAGAGAAACCAACGGCAAAGAAGATTGTCTATGTTGATATGGGTGGAGTACTGATGGATTTTCATGCAGGATTGGAACTGATTGGCGATGAACTTCGCAAGGAATATGCAGGAAGATATAATGAAGTGCCGAACATCGTTTCTTATCTACCACCTGTAAAAGGTGCTGTCGAGGCTATGTATGCCTTACAACAAAGTGGTAAATACGATGTTTATATCCTTTCAACCTCTCCTTGGAGTAATCCAACAACATGGTCAGACAAAGTGGAATGGATAAATAGACATTTGGACAAGTATTATTGTAAACGTCTAATTTTATCTCACCACAAGAATCTACTCAGAGGAGACTATATCATTGATGATAGAGGAAAACATGGAACAAGTGGATTCAAGGGAGAATGGCTTCGCTTTGGAAGTGAAGAATTTCCTAATTGGGAGAGTGTACTTGAATATCTCCAGGCGTAAGAAATGGTATAGACATCATCAATTAATAGGTAAAGTAAAGAATTACAGAATAAAGGAAATCGTATTCCTCAGCTCAATTTGATATAAAATCGAATGGGCTGAGGGATTTTTATATACTTTGATGATAGGAATGGTTACTTGCTTTACTCTATACACATAAACAAATAAAGTTTGTAACAAAAAAAATATCAGATAATATGGAAGAGCTAAAAGACAAGACAGCAATGCAGAAGACTCAAATCTTCAATGTGATAATCCTAGACCGTAGTGGTTCTATGCAGAGAATACGTCAAGCAGCGGTGGATGGATTCAACGAAACCTTGGTTGGAATCAAGAAAGCGCAGGAGAAATTTGCCGACACACAGGAGCATTTCGTTTCACTGGTTACTTTTTGTAGCTGTGAGACATGTAATGTTTTTGACAAAGTACCTGTGGGTAAAGCGCATCCGCTGAGCATGAACGACTATGAACCATGTTGTTCAACTCCTTTATACGATGCTATGGGATTCACCCTTACTGCGATGCATAAACAGATCAAAGACATTGAGGATGTTGCGGTTGTTGTTACTATCATTACTGACGGTTATGAGAATGCGTCCAAAGAATATAATGGTAGTAGCATCAAGGCACTTGTGGAAAAGCTTCGCAAAGAAGGCTGGACATTCACTTACATGGGAGCGAATCAAGACTCAATGGAAGTTGCGATGTCGATGTCTATCCGCAATGCTCGTAATTTTGATTATAGTTCAGAAGGAACACGTGCTTCCATGCGCAAAGACACCACGACCCGTATGAATTTCTTTTCTCGTCTTTCTCAAATGAAGAATGAGGCTGCTTTTTGTGCAGAGCCGATGTCAAAGGAAGAACGTCTTGGTTGCTATGGCAGATTGGCAGATGAAGCCTTTGATGAGGAGGAAAATAAGTAGAAGCTTAAAATAAGGGGCATATGAAAAGAGCAATTATTTTATTTTGGAAAGGTTTGACAGGTATCATTGCTGCTACTGCAGAATGGTTCACCGTGATACTTGGAATGAAGGATGAATCTAAGTATGGCAAGTTTATTCGACGTGTTGTTGGAGGATGTTTTGCGTTCATCATGTTTGTGTTTGCATGTGCTGGAGGTAATGCGCTATACGAGTTTGTTTACAAGAAAGTGAATGCTGCGAAATATTTGGATGATTCCTACTATGACTCGCAGTACCTGTCAAGAAATGCCACTTACCATAGCCGTGCCTATGAAACGGATGGGTATGTTGAAAATCGTGATGGCAAGAAGACAGTCAAGGGCATACATTGGATTTCAAAACCATTGGGGGACGACTCGCTTGTCTGTTATAGTAACGGCGATGCTCGTGGTTACTTCAATATGCTGACTGGTGAAATAGCTATCAAGCCTCAGTACAAGCACGCATGGGTGTTTTCTGATGGCTTGGCTTCCGTGGATGACAATGGAATGATAAAATTCATTGATGCCAAAGGCAATGTGGTTATCGACTTGAACATTCCATATATCACTGGTGCGGAAGGATATGTATTCCACAATGGGCATTGCGTAATACATAACAACAAACGTGACAAATTTGGTTTGATAGACAAAAAAGGAAATTGGATGTTGAAAGCGGAATATGATGCTATTTCGCCCAAAGATTCTTTCTTTGTCGTAAGAAAAGGAGGTATGCAGAATGTTCTTACAGAAAATCTGAAACCAATATTGCCTTTCATGGAAGCAGACCTCTGGATCTCTGGTAATAGCATTACAGCAACAATGAAAGACCATACTCTTCGCAAATACAATTTGCAAGGTGAGTTGATTGACGATTTCTTAATCAGTAATGTTGACAGATTATTGTATGACACCGATGAAATACGATATACTACGGCAAAGAAC
>ERZ1026866.241-NODE-241-length-36763-cov-6.162362_pt1 | contig 36763 bp, 40 predicted proteins | sample MGYA00380163_ERZ1026866 | MGnify/ENA primary metagenome ERZ1026866 (study PRJEB33269, sample SAMEA4719799) | human gut metagenome | biome: human-associated habitat; feature: organic feature; material: feces | place: Cameroon | collected 2013-10 ...
AGCTACAATAACACGAGCATAAAGGCTGTCTTGCCCAATACGAATATCTGATGCTCCACCACCGCCATTATAACTGTCACGTTTACCACCGCCGTTAAATCCACCGCTTGCTCCACCAGTATTGCCAGAACCACCTGAATAAATAAATAATTGCGTATTAGCTGCAAGTGTTAATGTGCCAACAGAATAACCTCCATAGCCACCGTAAATATCGCCTGAACGATAACCGCCTTGAGCACCCCAACATTCAAGTTTGTATATACCCTTTGGTAAAGTCACGGTTTGTACATTGCCAGTGTAGTCATAATTTAAAATATCGCCTGTTTTAATACCAGCCATATCAATCACCTCATGGCGTGTATTTTATCCAAAGCATCCCATCACTGCCCCCACTTGGGTCAGCGGTTGAGACAATGATGTTTCTTACTTGAGCGGTAGTATAATTAGCGTTGTTTTGAGCAACCAAAGCCCCAGTCATCGTATCACCAGACTTATCAAGTTTACCTTCCTGTAACGTAGTGATATTACCGTTAGCCATTGAAAGACTGGTAGACAGTGTGGCAATGTTGTTGGTATTTGTACTAACCTTACCGTCCACCGTAGACAACCCAGACGCAGTAGCAAAATAAGCCGCATTGTGGCCTTCAAGCGTATCTGCGTTCAGCCCATCAACAGACTGAATATCAGACACAGCGGTGTATTTAACAAGGTTATCGGGAATGTCGGCTGTAACTGTTACATCACCAGTCTGGCCGTTTACACTTGTTACAGCGGCAATATCTACTTCTTTATTAGTTATCGGCTGGGCAACCCCATTAACCTTAATAGTATCAATCTTACCGCCATTAGCTTCAACGTAATCTGGTATACCGCCAGCTTGTGCAACAGAACCAGTCGGGTCGTATATTGTCTTAAGCATATCGCCAGCACCCGCACCGGATAGAGCATCAGCCACAGCTTTTTCACTTGGCACTTTAGTAGTGCTTGAGCCAAGAGTTTGAGTGACTTCAGGGATAAGATTATATACATCATTCAACGCCTTTGGAGTGACGGCTTTGTCGGTGTCCATCCTTGTATAAGAGTTAACAAGGTAAGTTATACCTCTAGCGCCCGTACTCGCATTCGGTAAGGCAGACAGCACCACATTTCCGCCAGCATCAGTCTTAAACCACTGGTTGGCTGTCATTGTAGCCGGAGCAGCTAAAGCTCCAATATCACTTGCAACCAACTCAACATTACCTGTTTTGCCATTAACAGACTTAACAGGAACATCATCAGATGTAATATATCCGCTATCATTTGTAAGGTCAGATGTTTTGGTTGGAATAGAGGTAGTATCAGGTAAGGCACCTACATCTAAAGCATCAAGAACAACTGCCCCCGTCTTTGTATTTACGCTGGTAACAGGTGCGCTTTCCAGCTTTTTGTCGAGCTGTGTCTGTACATTGCTTGTCACACCATCAAGATAACCCAACTCAGTAGATGTGACCGTACTCACAACGACCTTACCACTACCATTAGACACCAAAGCACGATTGGCAGTAAGGTTGTCATCTGTAATGGTGCTTGCGCCACCAACAATCTTGTCTTGCTTAGATTGCAACGCTGTGGTTAGTGTGGTCACGTTGCCTTTGAGTGTCGTAATATCGCCCTGAGCCGCCTCCATATCAGAATCAAGCATGACAATGTTGTCCTCATTGGTATTGATTTGTTGCTTAGCTGCATCTGTAAAATCATTGTGAGTGCGTACATAGGTCACGCCATTACCAACATCATCTTGCGTCAACATGACCACACCAGTCTTAGTGTTGACTGATTGAACAGGTGCAGCCGCAGATGCACCAGCGGCATCGACAAAGCCAGAATCATTATTGAGCTGACTCGTCTTGGTGGGCACGTCAGCGGTGGTAATAAACCCGCTGTTGTTCTCAAGTTGGCTCGTTTGCGTAGGAATAGTTGGCTTGTTAGATAAGCTCTCATAATTCCCGTCAAATGAACTTGTGCCAGCACCAATATTTGTACGAGCTTGAGCTTTTTGTGTATCTGTTAAAGATTGAGAAGTGGTCTTGACTGCATTTGTTACTACTGCGCCTGTCGAACCATCTACGCTCTTTACTGGCACATCATTCACTGTGATAAAACCACTATTATTAGTTAATTGACTGGTTTTAGTAGGAATATCTGTGGTCTTAGCGTACCCGTCCAATGCGCTACTGTCAATAAAACCAGAATCATTGTCAAGTTCACTAGTTTTTGTTGGAATTATAGTTGTATTAGGCAATGCCCCAACATCGCTTGCAGTTAAAACAACAGCACCAGTCTTGCCATTAACACTGGATACACCCGTCTCAGGGTCTTGCCCACCGGCACCCGGGACGATAATAAAAGCCGTAGACATATTACCGAATGGGATAAATACTTGATATACTGCGCCCACAGTTGGCGTTCCACCATAATACTTTACTATATTTTCTTTACCGTTAATCAATAAGCTGCAAGTAGAAGTTGAAACGGTCTTGCAAACGCCTGTATATATTTTCGTAGTATTATCTTCAACAACTTGTTTTACCATAATTTCTATCGCATCAAGTATCTCATTAGCAAAGCTCAATTATCACCCCTCCTTTATATAAGATAGAGGGCGCTCATCACGCCCTCTTATATGCACGTTGGTAAGCAAGGTTCTTCAACCCAGCCACCAGAGATTTGGCATCATTCACATTGGGCAACGTCAAGTTGTCAATGTTAAAGATATGAGTGGTATTACCACCAATATTGCTGGGGTTAATCTTGCCCCAATCCCATAAATTTCTGGTTATATCGGCGGGAATAACACCGTCACCTTGGCCAAGCACTCTTAACTCAGGGCCTTGTTCACCGACCAAAGAAAGGCCGCCTACAGCACTTGTAGTGCCTAAAGCATAACCTTTAGACACTTGACTATAAGTCTTGTTAGAGCCAATCATGTTCGGCTCTTTTCCGCTGTATTTGCCCTTAATTTTATTCTCACGTTCTGCTTGCAAACGATCAATAACATTTTTACTAGCCCCACTTGCTTTGGCCGCTTCAATATCCTTAGAGTAATCTTTATTAGTATCATAATAACCGCCAGTAGCAATCTCAGGATTACTCTCTCTTAATTCTGCTTCTGTCCAACCACTCCGACCAGCTCCACTAAAGCTATATCCACCGCCAGAGCTTGTAGCGGCAGTACCGCCTGCGTTCAATCCGGCCATAATAGAATTGTATTTATTAACAAAATCTTGGGCGTTGGCCAATCTGGCCTCCCAGTTTGCCTTTTCTGTATCAACGCCTAAGACTTGAGAAGCGAGTAACCTATTCTGTTCCTCATCATACTGATTAACAACGTTAGTCCACTCTTCCTTGTATTTCTCCCACTGCTTGATTTGTTCATCAATACTGGCCGTAGCTTGGTCTTTGAGCTTGTTTAGATTCTCTACCTCTTTGCGTAGGGACTCATTACGCTCATAAGCGTCAAGTTCAGCCTGAGCCGCAGATATAGCCTCAACGTCTTGCATATACTGGAACTGGCCATTAGAGAATACATAAAGCCCCTTATCTTTGGCCTGAGCCAGATTATTGAGCAGTTGTTCATATTGAATCTGACGCTCAAGCTCATCATTGGTATCTTGCAGGGCTTGAATCTGGTCATCATAGAATTTCTCTATGTCAGACTTCTGTTTTTCAAGAGCGTCAATTTGCTCATCAATCTTGCTGACTACATAACTTACAGCGGACTCATAAGCAGATTTCTGTTTATTAAGCTCCTCTGTAATATCTTGTGTAGTATCTTTTTGCTCTTTTAGTAAGTCATTGATTTGGTTGGTATACTCCCAATGTTCAGCAGACAATGCGTTAATATCGGCCTGATTAGCCCCAATAGACCGCATATACTCAGCTTCATTGTGAAGTGCGCTCTGAATTTTGCGGATAAACTCAATTTGTTTCTGCTCATTATCTCCACGTTTTTGGGCTAAAGTCAATTCAGATTTAGCAAGCTGAACGGCCTGTTTATAAGCTTCTAATTTAGTGTCTTTTGTACTGGTAGACTTAGAACTCTTACCCCTGCTACCACCACTACTACCGCCCCCACTGGGAGCCTTTAAAGAAGTTGGAACGGTTGGAGTAAAGGACATAAACTCCTTATAGATAGACTGCAAGTAAGACTGAGTTGCTTGACTTTCACTCATACCTTTCATGCGCTGAGTACGAATATACCCAGACATCTGGTCGTGAGTTGCAGTCGAAGAAGCAGTCAACAAAGTGGCCGTAATACCAGCTTGTGCCGCAAGTTGCTGTAGAGCAGAAATCTTTTCAGCAATATTAAGGCTGGTGTTGTTGAATACCTTTTCAGATGCTACAAGCTGATAGAAAGCCACCTTTGTTTTACCAGATTGACTTGCCGCTATTGCAAGACTGTTTACAAGGTCAGTAACTTTGCGAGAACTTTCAGTAGAAGCTTCGCCATACTTTTGTGTATACTCAACTGCGTTTTTGTAAGAAGAATTAAGTCCATCAAGAGCATTACGAGCAGCAGTAGAATTATCGCCTACAAGCTGATGAGCTTGAGCCAACGTATCAAGTTTGCTCGTAACTTCATTGTACTGCTCTAAATCTTCGTCTGTTAATTGATGATTGGTCTTTAGCTTGTTAGACAGTTCATTGGCTTGCTGAATAAGGTCTTGCTCATAAGCCTCACCAGTCTTATAAACCTGACCTTGGACTGTCTCAAACGATACACCAAGTTCTTCTAATTCTTGTCTCGTTTTCTTAGAAGCACCTGGAATATAATTATCAAGATACTTAACAAGCTCTTCATAGGTCTCAAAACTCTGCCCTTGTAGCCCAGCATCAAATCTGCCAGCATATTGCCCTGTGATACCAGAAACTTGAATTCTGTCGCCAGTGACATACCCCCCACTTAGGGCTTGTTTAGCTTTCTTTTTAGATAATGTTTCAAGTTTGTCTATCTGAGCTTGTAGCTCGTCATTCTCTTTCTCAAGAGCTTCTTTTTCATTAAGAATTTCTTGAGTACGCTCATTCCAAGGCAAGTTGTTGATTTCTTTAAGCCGCTCTTTATTGGTTTGAAGCTTATCATTAGTATCGCCAATTTCTGTTTTAAGTTCCTCAAAACTCTTGCGGCTACCCTCAGTAGCTTTCCACAAAGCTCCACCCACAGCCAGTGCCGTAGCCGCACCAAGAATAATAGGCAGAGCCGCACCACCAGCAAGACTTAAAGCGGCAAAAGCGTCTGCCACCGATGTAATACCGCCAGCAGCGCCCGCTGCACCAGCAACTTGGCCAAGAATTTTAAACTGTTCAATACCAACCTTAAAAATGCCAAGCGCCTTAGTCAAAGACGTTGCACCCCAGCCTAGACCAGTAAGCAATACAATCTGTGTAACAATCTGGCCGAGATCGGTGTTTGCTATCTGCAACAGGCCGTTAGCCAAGTCAAGAACAGCTTTGACCAAATCGCTGCTGGTAACATTATTAGCGAAATCTTGGAATGTAGATTGAAGCTGAGATAGCTTGGCCTGAATGGACTCCATATACGCATCATTCTCACGCATTGCAGAGCCTTGAGATTCAAGAGCTTTGTTGGTTGCGCCTACTGCGTGGTCGAAGTTGTTCATTAAGGCTAAGAAATTGTTAAGTTGTGTGGTCTGTATGTTAAGACAGTTCGTCAGGCTGTCCAAAGAAAGTTGTATTTAATTTTTTCAAATAAGTATCTCTTGAAAAATCCCAATAAGGTATTCTCAATAAAGTATACCCTTTTTCTTTGCAATAAGAGGTCTTAATCTCGTCTTTTTTCTTACGCTCTTCTAATGTAAAAGTTGTAAACATTGGATTTTCGTAATAATGTTGACATCCATCAACTTCTATTAACACAAGCCCTTTATCCGTCCATACTACAAAGTCAAAAGGCAATACACGCTTATCTCTGCAATCTTCAAACCAATATTCACGAGCGTAGGTTAAATTGTTTTCTTTAAGCCATTTGTCTACTAAGAACTCATAAGATGACTCTTTTCTGGAACACATTGGACAAAAATGGCAATTATCTTTCTGAGCAATCCAATGACTCCAATCTTTAGAGTATTCTTCGCCACATTTAGGACAAACAAAACGAACAAGTTGTTTTGAGGCATTTCTTAATTCTTCGTCTGTAGACAAAATCTGTATGCCCTCTTGTACCATACTCGCATATAATCTCATATTATACGGCTTAAAAGGATTTTGTTTCTTAAACTTATCCAAAGATTTTGTTCTTTTGTCTCTTACCATATCATAACAGGCAAAATATAAAAAACCTTGTTTATCTCGGCATTTAATTTTTGTCTTAGTATCTTTTATTGGTTCTAAAGGTTCATACCCCTTTTGGATAAATAACTTTTCATAATTTTCTAACTTTAGTATCAATATTACCTCCTTTCAATATTTTTTACAACTTTCTTTCTCATGGATTTCCCATGATGTACAGACTATATCTTCGTTGTTCTAAAACAACGTCAAGGCATTTCCATTTAAGGGATTCTCACCCACCCTTTGACTAATGGGCCGTACTCCTGTTGTCGGCTTGGATACCCGACCAATGGGATAGTCGTTGAGCCTTCATCCGTTCTGGATGCTTGGTTGCGGATTCCTCAATCTTCATATATTTTACCATACCATGATAATTAGTCATGCCATTAACACATTCCTGTATTAACTTGGTTTATGAAGCTCTAAGTAGGTTCCCGTCATTTAACCTTGAAGGAGCGAAAGTTCACCCGCTATTGTAGTGGCAATATACTTTTGACTGTTATTGTCAAGAGTATCCCATTTTTCAGCCAAACCAGCAAGCAAATCATAGCCACTTTTAAGCTGGCCGTTCTCATACATCTCAACGCCAAGCTGTTTAAAGATTTCCGTGATTTTCTTGCCGTTAGACGAAGCATCATCCAGAACTTGAGCAAGATTGGCCATGATAGAGTTAAGGCCACGAGAAGCCTTACTTGCGTTCTTGGTTTGCTCCGTGATTGCGGTCATAAGACCAATAGTTTGCTCAAAACTATTGTTCATACCAGCGGACGAAGAAGCGACTACCTTGAGGCCAGTTGCCAAATCGCCAGTGCCTACGGCGAAGTTGTTTGCCACCTCATTCAGCGCATCAGCAATGTGCATAGCATTGCCTTCTACATCACCGGTTGTTTTATTAAACGCTATTAACTGAGAAATTAAAAACTGTGCGGCATCGCCAGTAGAAATAGATTCATCTGCTACGTTTTGGAACATAGAACTGACCCGTGCCAACTGAGCAGCATCTTGGTCGTTAAATCCATTCTTACGGTATTCAGTTGCCGCATCAACCATCTCTGACGGTTAATTATTAACGCTTAATCTTTTCTTCAAATTCGATTGTGCCTTTTTTAGATTCCTTGCGTTCTTTGACATAATTGCGATAAGCATTGTCATACTTATCTTGCTGTCTGAATTGGTTTCTAGTACTTTGACTACTACCAGTAGATAAAGCAACAAACACTACCGTAAACAGCCAAAACCCCAATGCCAAAATAACATTGTTAGCCTGAACGCCCATAATTAAGCACAATACAAACCAAATGATAACACCAATCATATTATATACTCCTTTCTAATGTGAATACATAATATCATATAAAAGATTAAATGTCAATAATTTTTCCAAAGTTTTTCAGGCTTTGCCTGAGTAATTCTTCACCCCTATAATTGGAGGGCCGCTCTGTATACTCGATTGACACACCGCTCATCACGGCTTCGCGCCCAATCTGCCCTTTTTAACGATACTTAGGGCTTTCGCCCGTATACCATCCTTACAGTTGTAATAGTTTCCCACATTCATATAGACATATCTCATCCTATATTGTAGTTGTAAGGCTCTTGAGGCTTTCAAGGGTTTAGGAGCTGTTCTTGGTGCTGGTTTACCATCCCATCACCCCGGCTCAGACCGATTTGGTTTACCGGTTCTTCCTACTGCCAGACCCATCTTTGACAACTTAGATACATAGTCATCAAGGGAACTGCCAGATAAATCAGATACTTTCTTAAATTCAGTTATGGAGTTATCAAGCTCTAATACTTGACCAGCAAGCGAACTTATAATATCTATGGTTTTAGAAAATACCTCGTTTGCCGAGTTAAAATTAAGCTCTAAATCCTGAATATCCTTGCTTGCTTGCTTGATACTGCTTGTGTCAAGGTCAATCTTAGCGCCTTTTATTTTACTTAGTTGTTCTTTAATTTGTTGTGTTTGTAGATTAACGTCTACAAGTATTGAGTAGTTCGCCATTCACTCACTCCTTTATAGTGAATTTGGCTTGCCAATATGTTTGACTTTAACTTGGCTGTAAGCAATCAATATTGCATCACTTTGGTCGTCATTATTAAACTTACTATTATCAGACTTCCACACCAAATTAAGCCCAAACAAATCATTGGCTTTTTCTATTGACTTTCTTTTCATTTCGGCCCGTTTAGTACCATTTCTTGTTCCATCAAATAAGCCCATTGGACTACGCCACTGGCTTGGAATCAAAAACTCAATGGGTATATTAAACGAGGCCGCAACGCCATAAAAAAATCCTTGCACAGCGCCTAACTGCACAAGGACTTTAGGATTCTGCGCCTTTAAGGGCACATCTTCCATATATATCTTATCAGGATGATATTTATTCAATATCTCTATTAGCTTTGGGGCTTGATTAACAGTGCGTTCACGCCAATCTTGGCCTTCGGGCTTAATCACGCCATAAGCTACCAGTTCTTTTCCGTCAAAGATACTCCAACCCGTACTCTTAGTGGACGCATCAATTCCGCAAACCACCATAAACTATCTCCTAATCTTTTACAAAGAAAATGGCAGATTTGTGTCGGGTAAAGTTCAGCCCTTGCTTTCTCATACCATCTTCAAATAGTTTTCTCATTTTATCTGGCCCAAGCCACTTAATCAGTGCGTTCCATACATTGCGCTTTTTAGTCCATGCTTGCTCCTTAAACCGTTTACTGTTTTTAGCATACCCCTCTTGATAGATAGCACCAGCCACCCCCTCATAAACAATATCAGCCAAATACTCTTGTATCGGTTGGCCATCTACAATAGACGCATGATGATTACCATAGGCCGTCATCTTATCAGGGTCATAAGCCACCTCACCTGTTACCATATCACCTGTAATATGCGTATTTGTGTCCCACGCTTTTTTGAATTGGTCAGTTCTCTCGTATTCAACAGGGGTATATCCATCATAAACAATCTGCTGAATTAACTTTTCGTTTTCAGCTAAAATCTGCTTAACAACATAATCAATAGCACTCTTTAATGCTGGCATGAGCATAGCCTTGACTTGAGCATCGTTCCTCGCATCACTTGCCATACTTTTTCATTGCGGCCTTAAAAGTATCGGTCTTGACAACTTTAGAGGCATCTTTCAGCAGTTTATAGCCAGCACGGGTCAAAGATTCGGTATAGTTAAGCGCATTGTAAACTTCGTCAATATTGATAACATTGTCTCTTACACAGTCCATCAGCCCACTTATGACAAACATCTCATGGCCGACTTCCTCAAGTTTCTCTTTACCAATATCAGTAGCGTGCATCAATACAAGCATGTCAATATTAGTCTGTCTTGCAGACCAACTATCATCTTCTTTACTTGCCATCTCAACTGCATTAACAATCTGCTGAATCTGAGCATAAGTTAGATATTGCCGAATATCAATATCATAAGTATTGCTATGGATTACCTTTTCCTTTAACTCTACCATTCCATTCATTCCTTTCATTCAATCAAAATTTCACATATTGTGAAACATATAAAACACCCATACCTAAGACAACCACAATCCAAGGAAAATTATGCTTTAAGTAAGCCCGAATATCAAACTTGCCAGCCTCTTCCAAAGTTGTTACCTTGGACTCAACGGTGCTTAACTTATCAGCCGTAGCCTTATTAGCCCTTTCAAAGTCTGCTTTCATTTCTTTCATTTCCCTTGCTTGTTCGTCCATTTTATCATTCAGCTTGACCATAGACATCTGAACATCTTGCATGGTTTGTGTCAAAATTTCATTGCTTTTGACACTACGCTGAATTAAATCTTGAAGAAATGGCCGTGTGCTTTCAAGTTTGGTAATTCTATGGTCATGGTCATCTAATTTTGCATAAATTTTGCTGGTTTCGCCCTCTGCCATTATCGCTCCCCTCACTCTCTTAATTTATATTCGCCGGACTTCATTTTCCTAACACGGACATAAAGAGGTGTATGGTCAAATGGATTTTTTACCTTAATAGTTATGTCATTATAATCAATATATAGCCAACCTTTACGTTCATCTCTCACTCTATAATACCCTGTTGGGGTATTTGCTTGTTGCTTGACCTTGCAATCGTCAGGCATATTGGGGGATGGTTTAAAGCCCTTAATCTTGTCACAGTAATACATATAAGGGCATACAGATTGGGTCACTCTACACTGATTCCCACTTACATATTCACACATTTCTTACTCCTTAAAAAATTGGGAGGGAAGGTTATTCACCAACCCTCCCAAAAAGAAAGATTAAATTAAGCAGTAACGGTTACAGTAGCGAAGGCAGAGGGCACATTAGGAGCACCAGTTAGAGTTACTTCAATAACAGCCGCACCATCGACAGTGCCAGCAGACACAACGCCTTCGGTGCTTACAATAGCACCAGTAGCCGTAGCAGCAGGAGACACGACCTTGGTAAAAGTAAAGTTGCTATTGTCCTTGCGCTGAGAAGCCATACCCTTACCGTAAACAGCACGAACAATTAGAGTCTCAGTACCATTCTGAGAAAGCTGAATGTCACTATTCTCAATAGCCAGAGCGATAACGTCATCTTGCCACTTAGCGCCATAAATCTCCTCAGTCATAGTGCCATAATAGGGGTCATCCTCGCAAGTAGCGCCATCCAGTACAGCAAGAGCCTGACCAGACAGAGATACGGTTGCAGCAGAAGTAGCGGTCAGAGACAGGTCTTGAGAACCGTCAAGCTGGAACTGAGGAATATCAACAATCAGACGGCCATAGCGAGTAGCATCAGACTGAGTACCAACCTTGCCACTATACAGGTCAGTTAGAACAACAACGTGTAGAGTAGCGGGAACATACTGAGACTTGATGGTGATGCTCTTAGCATTAGCATTCTGATAGAAATACTTGACGCAATAAACAGCGTCCTGAGTGCCGCCAGTAATGGTCATCTTATTACCAACAATAGTACCGATAGTCCAGTCATTGTCAGTGGGCTTCTTGTACCAACCAATCATAGTGCCGTCAAAAGCAACGGGGGTCTCGGTGGTGGCAACAGTGTTGTCATCGCCAACCTTTAGCTCCTCTTCCTTGACAGACAGGCCACCAGATTCAACGTTAACGCCCAGAGACAGAGCAATATAGTTCAGGTCGAACATTGCGTCAGTTAGAGTAGCAGTTAGAGTAGAATCGTGAAAATAGCGACCCAGTAGGCCGTTACCCTTACCACCACGGATGTCCTCAGCGGTAATAGCAAAATTGAAGGTGGACTCAGTTAGAGTCTTAGCAACGCCAATGAGGTCATTGCCCTTGAACAGCAGAGCAGTGCCAACACCAGCAAGATAATGATTCTGTGCCATTATAACATCCTCCTTATTTATTTATAAATTTATTATATTGCTGAGACAATTTGTCTCCTTGTTCTGTGCCCGAAGCCGTTTTTATGGCGTTCCTGTCACCGCCCATAGACTGAGCGTAGCTGTCAGCATCCGTCATGTAACCATCGTATTTATCCTTCTTTTTCTTGAAAATCCAATGGTCAATTTCATTGCCCTTACCAGCATATAGCAAAATAGGTCGAGTTGTCTCAAACTCAACCTCGCCATAAACTTCCTCAAACAACAGACTGTGACTTCTATAAGTCATATTCATTTGTTCTTGTTTACTTATCCCGCAATGTGCTGTAATAATCGCCATACGCCTCTCAATAGTGGGCGATTCAACACCAGCGTTTTTTACAGCATCAACCTCAGCCATCATCTTCTTAATCTCAGGGTTGATATACTCGTCATCATAATGTATCAAGTTCTGATACATAATGATTCTACGAATATTGTCAAAATCTTTCGGCCCTATTGAAAAGTCATCATTTATCTTCAAATACGGCCTTGAATTGTCATCAAACCCCACATAAGGGTTTTCAACGTGTAAGCAATACTTGAGAATATTGACAAATTTACTTATGTTAATTTCGTCTTGAAACAAAACATTGTAGATAAAGGCCAAATAAGACATCTGAATAATCTCAACTGAATCTGAGGCGTTTTTATCAATATCTATTACAGACATACTTGATAAAAAAATTTCACTGTCTTTCACAGTGATAGGATAAATAAATAATGTTTTATCTTTTATTTTATATTCAACAGGTAAGTCAAAGTAAAAATATGCTTTGCGATATAGGTCTAAATTAAGATTCGCACCCATACTCCTCACCTGTATCTCCAACATTAACAGCTAAGAAAAGCTGAACGCCAGTGAATGTTTTAGAATTGCCAATGGTAGCACGGCCTAACGCATATCTTGACATATCATCAAAGAACGTTAACTTACCAACGCCACCAACCTCAGCGCCATTCAACACAGTCATCGCCTTGTTAATAAACAAATCACCCCTACTAACAGGGATTCCATTATATTCTACAAGGCTCATTTGGCCTCCATATAAAAAGTCAAACGCATATACTACTGTGCTACTATATAGCTCTTTGGCATGAATATAATAGTCATAGATTTTAAGAACACACTTGCTTTCGCAAATAGCATCCTCTACAAGCGGCGTAAAGAACACGCCAAATTTTTCTTGAGGCCCATTCCGCCAAATCAACTCCAACTTTTGGTCAAAGGTTAAATTGGGCTTGGATAGAGCATCATAACTATTATATTTCAGCAATTTCCACAAATCTTCTGCGGCCTCTTGACGGGCAAGATAAACAAGTATATTATATGGAATATAAGGCAAAGCCGATAATGAATTATACATAACTTACCTCCTTATCCCATCATGCTTACAGCTTGAATATCAAACTTGGCCGTCTTGTTGATATTGTACGATAGGCTTGTAACGTCAACCAATACTGATATTGGTGCAGAGCTTCTTTTATAGCAAGTCATTTTCCACCCAGACGTAATTTGAGTAATGCCTAAGTATTCGTTGCCATTATTTTCTAAGCCCACGCCAACAGTATCAGGCTCAATCTCTTTACCACCTACCGATACCTTCACCTTAAACTCAATGGTTTGATATTCTCTAATCTTATTAAAAGCCGGGTCAAGATAAATCTCAGGCTCAACAACTTGTTCACCAACAGTAATCTTAATACTATCTGTGACGGCCTCATTGCCGCTCAACGCAACAGCAATATCCGCACTCTGGCCAACTTCACCAACCACAGTATAATTGCCGTTCTGGTCAATCGTGACAACCTTACAGTCGCTTGTTGTCCAAATAACCGGCCTATCAACCTCTTTACCATTTAACACAACATCAACAGTCAGAGCGCCAGTAGAGCCAGCGCTTAATGTCATGTCTGTAGAGTTAATTTTGACCTTATAGTTGTAATCCCCATTATAAGCCACGCCATTAACCAAATCATCGCCATCATGAATCTCGTCCAAATACAAATCAAGATACAGTAAAGTATCATAGTCTGTGGTCAAGTTAAGATTTAGGGCATTTTGATAACCATATAGCTTAAAAGGCCGACCGCTAAGAACATATCTTGTATTGGTCTTGAACAACCGTAATGTATTAACATTACCTTGTACCATAACAGTGGCATGATTGTTTGGTGTTAAGATATATCTGGACACCTGTACAGAGGGGCTTGACATATCATAATCAACCACACAAGGGATACTAAACACCAAACCATTTTCAGGGTCAACAATTTTCAAAACGTTGTTGCATCTTCTTAACCCAGCATCTTGAGCAATACCACTGAAATGACCAAATTCATTACAAATCCACCAAGAATTATAAAACTGATAATATAAACCTCGTGCCACAATATGGTTAATATCACGAAAATAAATCTTGAGAAAATCGCCTGAATCTCTCATACCAGTGGTCACATCACCGACAGTTGTTTTAACCCATGCGTCAATAATCTTATATTCATCAGACCCAATTCCGGCCTGTTCTTTGATTTCTCCACCATTCTCAGGCGTTTTTGCGGCGTTATTAGTCCAAGACTGGTTAATAAAAGACTGAGCCAAATCCCGGTAATAATCGTTTGGAGTGGCCCCGCCAATAGTGCTATACTCGATAGGCATGACGATAGCCCTCCTTTTCTTTCTCAACGAGCTTAATCATGTGCAAGACAACACGCCGAACATCCTCTTGTTTAGCCTCATCGCCTAAATGAATAAGCCCTTTGATTAAATCACAGATTTCTTCATTGCCCCGCCCAACATACTGAATATATACTCGGCTTAAATAAGACCGATAACACTGTAAAGCAAAATCATCTTTTTCACGAATAGCCGCTTCAAAAAGGGGCAAAATTTTATAAATTCCATCTACCCGTTTATTCTGACTCATGCCCTCACCGCCTTAAAAACCGTAAGAATCAAGGTCAAGTAGTAGATACTCTTGTGTTGCCCTATCGACTTCTTCTCTTAGCTTATCAATGACATTTTGCTTTTCCTTAAAATTCTGAGATTCACTGTTATAAGAATACTGATTCTTAATGCCCAGCTTTAGCGCAATCTGCGCCGCATTGTTGTTTTCTCTCTCCCACCAAGCAATCACCCAATAACGAGAAAGAATATAAATCTCGAGATTAGTTAAATCAACGTCAAACTCACGAGTTTCAACGTCATAAGTCAGGTCTTGCCGACATTCAGTAAATTGAGGAAGGGCGTTAAAAAGTAGGCCATCACAGAATTTCTGAAAATTATCATAACTATTCTCAAAGAGCTTGTTCAGCTTATAATCTTCAACAATACTGAGGGCCAACGTTTCAATCTGGTCGAAACTTGTCAACTAACATCACCCCTTATTCCTCTTCTTCAGGTGTAATGCTCATTAAATCCTTTCCACAGAGCTTGCCAATCTCAACAACAATATTGGCATCAATAGGTAGACCGTTTAGCTTACGATTAACAACCATATCCACGATGATTTCTCTCTGCGCCATAGACGCTTGCTTATAAATCTCACAAACATCGTTAGCGTTCTGCTGAAGCAGTTCCTTGAGCTGTTTATCGCTTAGAATTTCCTCATAAACGCCACTCAGGTCATTCTTATTCACAAACTCCTTGTCTGCAATATACACCATACCACTTGCGACAGTGTTAGGCATATTAGACAAGATAGCTCTGGCCTCAGACTCAGGAATCATCTTATAGCCAAACTGCTTATCAATGTGATACATTCTGTTACCCTTGAGGGTTAGACCACCGGGTACAAGGCTAATAAACTTAATACCACGAGCCGCCTTTTCCTCAATATTTACAGGATTGGTAGCGGCCTGAGCTTGCATCATAACCTTGATTTGAGCCATCAAATCGGCCATCTGCTGTTCCTGTTCAGCAATCTTGGCCTTTAGAGCCTCGTTCTCCTCAATAGCGGGATTGGTAACTTCAGCGGTCTCAACAGCCTCTACCTCTGTGGACTTGACTTTCTTAGTGTTAGCCATTTTATTTAATCTCCATTCTTTCCATTTAATTCAAAAAAGGGGCCATATTTCAGGCCCCTTAATAAAAGCTATAGATTACTCAGTAATCTTATATTCACCAACGTAAGCAGCGCCAACGAACTCTGCGGCATAGCTCTTCCGCAGAGTGAAATTCTGAGAGATATCAGCGTTGTCATAGAACTGATTGCTATTGGTTAGAGTGGTGCTCATAGCCATAACAACAGGCTTAGCAACAGCAGCAGAAACAACATACAGGGTGTTGTCATCCAGAGCCATGCCGAAGTCGGCAGAGCCAGTAGGAGCTTGAGGTAGCTCATAGATACCGAAACCATAGAAGTCCTTCACATAAGACACAACGGGGTCACGGCCATCAATGACCAGACGACCACCTAGAGTGCTGTCGGGCAGAACATTCATTAGAGCAGCGGCAGTGCCCATAATGACGGGCTTGGCCATCATGTTATAAGCCTGAACACGCTGAGCAAGCTGAACCAGCTTCTTGCCGTCAAATGCACCAGTCTCCTTGAACTGAGTGGGATAAGTACCAGCGGCCAGACCAGCATTCAGAGAAGCAATAATCTCAGCGTTCATGTCAAGCTCAATGGAGATGATGATAGCACGAACAGCTTCAGCGAGGTCGTCTTTACCAGCCAGAACACGAGCCATATCAACATAAGTGGTAATGATATGCTCAACAGGGCTGATTTCAACGTTGCCAGCATACTTCTTCTGACGGAAGGAGGTACGCTCACCACGAGCGCCACGAGACACAGTATACAGAGTCTTGGGAGGAATCTTCAGGTTTACAACGTCAGCATAGCCAACAGTGCGGAAATCCACAAAGGGAGCGAAGGTGGCCTGAACGTAAGCGGGTAGAACCACGTTGATAGTGGCGTTAATCAGAGCAAAGTTGGCATAGCGCAGCATGGGGTTGGCCAGAGCCACATCCATGTTGTTCTTGTCAATCTTCTGGCCAGAGATACGCTCAAGCTCAGCAAAATAAGCCTCACGAATCAGAGGAGCCTTCTCAGCAATGGTACGAGACTTATCATAAGAACCCATGTTCTGGCCCCACTCTTCAGCGGCCTTGTGATTATGATAGTCAGCGAAAGCAGTATAGAAAGTGGTATCGCCCTTGGCAAAAGCCACTACTTCATTAGGCATAACAGACATATTTATAATCTCCTTTATTATTTTATTTTAATCAGTTTTTTAGTCTACTATTAAGATTAGGCCAGCTTCATTAGAACCCAAGTCTTAATAGCTTCGCCACCGATATCCATGGTACGAGCGCCGAGCACCTTAAAATGAGCACCAGCTTCAGTGGTATCGGCAGTCATCTTACCAGTGGTTTGAACAGTAGCAAAAGTAGCGGAAGAGGCGGGTTCAGCAGTGAAAGCACCAGCAGAAACCTCAATGCAGTCACCCTTAATTAGACGCTTAACAGAGATGGGCTTGCCAGCCTCATTGGTGAAATAACGGGGGTCATCATAGACCTGAGCATCCACATTGTAGCCCTGAGGAGGAGTGCCAGCAACGAGGTCAGGGTTAGCGCCAGCAGTCACAGTAAACTCGTAAGCGCCGTCAGAATTGGGAGACATAGCGCCCAGAGTTAGAAAAGTGCCGTTATCAATTTCAGTAGTCGCGATACCAACAAGGTTTAGAGAATCTACGTCCCAATATGCTGCATGAGTGCCGTTAAACACGGTATGATTCTTAGCCATAATTAAATTTCTCCTTTATAACAATAATTTTTTAGTTAGGTAGAGGATAATTATTCCTCAAACCAGAATATTACTTGTTTTCAAGTTTTTCCCAAATACTATTGGGGTCAGAATGTTTGATTACCTTGGGCATAGCAAAACTAAATACACCCTTATCATCTTTCTTAATGTTCTTCTTTACTTCACTAAAGCAAGTGGCCTTGACCTTGTTGCTCCAAGCATCAATATCATTTTCGCCACAAGATAGACCCTCAGCCTTAAATTCTGCAAATTGCTCATCGTTGATATAAGTACGGACTTCCTCCATAACACTATCCACACGACAAGCCATTTCCTTAGCAACAACAGCAGCCTTATAAGCCCGTAATTCCTCAAGCTCAGTGTCCTTGTCCATAATGATGTGGTCACGTTCCTCAACGCTCTTTTCAAGCTCGGCAATCTTGTCCATCATCTCATCCTCAGACATCTTAGTAGGTTCACCTTCACCGGGCTTTTCTTCGTCCTCCTCGCCTTCGCCTTCATTTTTCTTAGGGTCTGCGAACTTGGTATACTGTTCAACATTTTCAGGCTCAGCAAACTTCTTAATGTTGTCAGTTTCAGTAAATTCTTGCTTTACCTCAACAACTTCATCAGCAACAGTCATACCATCTTCGGTTAGACTAAAATCAAGCCGATATAGCTTGCCATTGTTATCACGCAAAACAGTAAACTTTTTATTATCTTCCTCGAATACACCAACAATGCCATACTCCCAATTATGGGTTTCATTAATCTCATGCCATAGACGGCTCCACATATCGTCAATGTTTACAGCGCTAAATTCAATCTCAGCCATCTTTTCCTCCTTTCCACCTTCATTGTCATCCAAATCAAGTTTCTTATAAATCTTTTCAATTTTATTTACAACGGTAGTCTCATTCTCTTTCTTGGCATAACCAAGAGCAGAGGCAAGGCCCTGACGAGAATAAACCCACTTACCGTCATAAAGCATCATAACAGGATAGCCAAGTTTAGTAACTTCTCTATCTTCCCAACCCCCCTCAAGTTTCATACAAACCTTGGGGGCTAAGGACTTAAAGTTATTTTCTTTTACCAAATCTTGTTTAGCCTTTTGGCCATCCCATTCACCTTCATATAGAGCCTCTTTAGAAGTATCAATAGGGTGGTTTACATAATTGTCTTTCTCAGCCATACTTTCAATACGCTCCTTGGCAAACTTTTTCAAGGGGGTGAGATTATGTTCGTTCATTTTGTTAAAATAAGCATCTGCTTCTTCTTGAGAGAAACGAATCATGGTCACATCGGACTCAGGACACGAGGGTGCTACGTTCTTTCCGAGAGTGGTTACACCTACAATATTAAAAGATAAAACCTTATCATTTATATCTTCGCCATTTTCAGTGATAACAGACATCTCAACACTAACCGCTCGTTCATTATCATCATCAAACATCTTGCAATAATCTTTTGCGTAGCGCTTAGAGATAATAGCGGTTGCGTATGCTCTCAAATACCCATCATCGTCCTCTGCAAACTCTATATCTTGGTCTTTGGGAAAAGACCCCATGATGTGTTCAGAGGGGACATGAGTAGTAGCATCAGTACCAAGCCAATTCATCTTGGCCACCATCCACTTACCCAAAACCGTGCTTGCACATTCTCTCAATACTTTTTCAGAAATCTCAAGCCCATGACTATTTGGCCGTGTGCTTAGAAAACCAACTTTGGCGATTGCAAATTCTTTTTCATCGTAATCGTCAAATTGAATCTGCTGAATAGTATCAACAGCAAAGTTAATAAGTTTTTCCAACATCTCACCTCACTTCTTTATTAGGATTATATCAAGACTCAACAACGCCAAGTCTTTTTAACACTTTGTCTAATTTATTAGACTTCTTAAAATAAACAGCCCCATTATCCATATAAGAAGGGGCGACACCGGCTTGATGAATAGCAAACGCCAAATCTTCATCAGCCATAAAATATTTACTCAGGTCAGATGGTGTATCTCTAATAACCATTACTTATTCTCCCCAAGAATCCAAAAGTCAGGAATATCATGGTCATAGGCAGGGCTATCGCCATAAATATCAATCTTATCGCTGAGTAAAATAACTTGCTCAACAACCTTATTCACATCTTCAAGTAAATCAAGCAAATCTGCATAAACATGAATGTCATTGTTGTCAAAGGCGATTTTAGCGCAACCCATCATCATTGCTTGGAAATCAATATTAACTTTTTCAAGGTCTTTAATAATCTCGATTACAGAACTATAATCTTGACCACCTTCAGGTGTCGCCGCATAATAGACAGGGATATTATAACGCTCCAATGTCAACTCCCCGATTTTATCCGATAGAGCCGGATAATAATGAGCAATACCATGATGTACTAAATTAGCAGTCTGATTGTATGCGAACTTAACGCCAAGAACGCTAACCAGTCTGTCTAAGTGACGATTCATCTTAAAGCACTCGCCAATAAGTTCTGTAACAGCGTTAATTGTATTTTGTGTCACTAACATATCTTTCACCTTCTTACTGGTCACGGTTCATTTCGCCAGAATCAGATAAATCGCCATCATCTTTAGTTGGTCGACCGCCTGTGTCTCCACGAGCCGTTGTGTTTGTATTCAGCATGAGTTGGCTATATTTATCAAGCCACCCACTGTTCTTGCTGGCCATTAGGCTTTTCTCAAATACAACAGGATTCATGCCAATCAAAGACGCATAAACAGAACTATCAAACACAAGACCCTTATCAGCCAGTTTCATCACATTATCAAATCTCTGTTGACGCTCACTACGATAAGTAGACCCATTGAACACAAACTGCCACTTAAACTTCTTAGTAAGCTGATTGCCAAAGAAATTCATAAACTTGCTGAACTGGTCATACAGAGGACGCATAGTCTGATAGGTTTCGTTCTGCCCTGCCTCAATCTCAGCATTAGACATTCTATCAGAGCTATAAATAACCCGACTTACATTACTACCAACGCCAGCAGTAGAGCTTACCTGAGTAGTATACATTGATGGGTTACTATCATTAAATTGATAAAAGTCATTATCTTTAGTAGGCATGGCCGCAACCTTAATTGTGTTGCCAAGACCTTGTTTTACCTTAGACATAAATGCGCCTAAAGTCTTGGGGTCTATTGAAAATTGGTTTTTCTGTGTACCAGACTTGGCATTGTCAAATAACTGAATAGCACCAGCCAAAATACCATAAGCGGCATTTATATCCTTATCCAATTGCAACTGTTGAACCTCGTCATCAGTAATGGCGTTCTTTAGCAGAGGAGCAAGATAAGGTGTGGTATTAAAGTTGCTAAGATTCATTTTGAAGCAGAAGGCTCCATCATTAGGGCTTGTCTGTGTCCACATAGCATAAGTACCAACACGGTCTGCAAACGGATTAGTAGGGCGATAGTCTTTGAAAGACTCGTTTTCACTAAATACACGCTTATAATATTTTTTGAAAGCAGGGTCGAAACTATCAATGTCAACGCCCGGATTCAAGAAATACTGCATATTAAAGTCAAACAACGGCCCAACATCACTCATTGCGGTCATCATGCAATAATCTTGAGGTAACATCTGCAACGCATACCGCATCTGACCTTTATTGCCCCACTTAGTTTTGCGCCACCAGCAATAATATACTTCATGCAACAAAACCTGCTCAACTACTTTTCTAAACTCGCCCTTATAGTCAAACTTTAGCAGAAAATCATCAATTCGCCGTTTATCGTCCTTATATGCTTTTGTATCGTAATCAGATTCATCAGCATTGATACAGACACACTGTAGGTCAAAGGCCAAAGCGTTAGCATAGTTTTTAACGGTTTTAGCGAAAATCATGTCAAAAACATTCATGTATTCCATATAACTCTGAATGTTTTCTGCATTATTGCGATAATCAGACAATGCTTGTCTAACGGCCTTAGATGTTGCTTCTCTTGCATCATTGTTGAGGTCTTGCAGAATAGCGTTACTCAGCCAAGGCGACCACACATTATACATCTCGCCATAAGCCAATCCCGCCGCAAAATCAATAACATCTTGAACTTGAGATTTAGTTAATTTTTCAGGCATTTGTCACACTCCTTTCTTTTAGATTAAAAGACAAGTTGAATATCATCTATATCCAAATCATCTTCTTGCATAGATTGATTGTATTTGTTTTCAAGTTTACTGGCAATATAATTACCGTAAGATAAACAAACAGCACGGTCTTTAGTTCCCATTCTGGGTTCTTTCAACTTCACCCTACCATCCTTAAACTCAGCACTCAAATTAACAGCCTCTTGTATCATCAAGTCAACTTGACCGTAAGGAGCAAGCTCTTGTGCTAAATCCTCACTTGACAACTCAAAAAATCGGCCATTATCCTCAAGTACTTCTTGCCTATTCTGAGTAGGTATCAAAAACTTAATATTATTACTCTCAAGCTGTTTCTTCAACTCAACCCACATAATAGCGTTGAGTTCACTCGTGCCCACAACAGGAATAATACAGGGCAAGGCGTTTTTATCAACTGTGCGCCCCACTAAGTCATCTATCTTATTGCTTGAGACAACGTGCAAATCTTTGTCATTTACAACAGTAAAACCACAAGAGTTCCACATATTACCACGTTCAGGATGCTCCCATTGCATAGTCATGCGGTTATAAAGGACTTCGCCACCGCTACGAAGGTCGGGCACATAATAATCGGCCTGATAATCCCAAAACAGTTCTCTTGCCCTATCAGCAGCGCCCAAACTATCACTGGCCGGGTGCCCCTCAATATAATCTACATGACGCTCAAATCGGTTGCCTTTCCAATGTAAAGACATCAACATAATAATGGTATTATCGTTTGCTTCACGAGAGGTTGTGTTAGCGAAAGCGTAGTCTGTGATTACCAAACGCAACTCATTATCTTTCTTAATAGCATTGCCCAAGTCTTTCATTGTATATATGTCTATACTGGTAGGTGGTATAAATGCCTGTTCAAGTGTTTGATTTTCTTTAAAATTCTGAATCTTAAAGAAAGCATCCTCAGCTTCACCTATCATCTCGTTCAAGTCCTCCATGCGATAATCCATATCGCTTGACATTTTTCTTGAACGGCGCAAATCGCCCCACGTTTTTAGGCCATTCGCAATAGATAAGAATATATCGCCAGCAAAAACATTATACTGCGTCTTTTTGTCATTATAATAACCTGTCACGCAATCCTTAAATGTTCGCCAAAACCACTCAAACCGATAACGGGCAGATGTAATATAAATAGATTGACATTCTTCAGTCCATCGTTTATTATTAGAATACTCAGGATTCTCAATAATATACTTTGCTTGTCTTGGATGTGCCATCTTTTCAAATACTGAGTCAATAATGCCTTTCTTCAACAAACGGCACTCTTCATAAATCAACAAAGTAGCTCTACGGCCACGAGACCCCTCGTTGGCTGGTAGAACCTCAAGTGTAGAACCGTTTAAAGCACACGTTATCTTATAACCATCATCACTTTTGGTGATGACCAAATATTCTTTCTCGTACAAGAACAATAAATAAGGCGATAGCTTTTTAATCAATTCATCCCTTATTTTTTTCTCTACAATAACGTTAGCTTGGGCGATGGTTGATGCAGTAATGATAACCTCAGAATAGGGATAGAGCAACATCTTTACTATTGCGGCAAGACCAACCATAAAAGTCTTTGACAAACCACGGCTACAAATAGCAAAGAATACATCACTAACGCCCATCAGATATATCATCAAAGCCTGAAATGGCTTTAATTTAATCTGCAATACCAAATCTACAAAAATATGCCAGTTCCGGCGAAACAGAGTAACCCAGTTAATGATGTTATCTTCTTTTTCTTGAGATGTAAGTTTATGAGATGAACATAATTGAGTGGTTATAAGGTTGTTTTCCATGAACTGTCTACGCAGTCCACCCATTCGACTACGCATTATTCTTCACCTTTTTGAATCTCAGGATAATCACGAGTCCCAGCCAACAAATTCCTCATACATCTCATAAGCTCAGTCCACTTAATACCGAAACCACTAAAATCCTTATATTTTTCTAAATCTTCACATTCACATGGCTTAGTATTTTCAACCATCCAGCACATACGTTCAATATGCTTTTCAACTTCACTCTGTTTATTATCTTGGAACTTATCAAGTTTGAGCAAAGCCATATTCTTACGCAAACTTTCTTCGGCCTTAGTTATCTCCCCAATATCGCCGTTTTCATCAGCCTTACGTTTGCGCAACTCAGCTTTGCATAAGTCTCTGTATCTTAACTCAAGGGCAGTATCCATATTGGGCAAATCTTGTGTATACATATCAAAGAAAGCGTTTAACAGTTCATAATCCTCAACTTCAAACTTGCCCCAAAGACGTTCCATCTCAGTCAAGTCCAAAGGCGGCTTATCCTCTGCTTTTTCTCTTTCTACGCCAGTATTCACAAAGTCGCTCAACTTCATATCACTCTGCCAAAACCCCTCTATAACAAAGCCCAATTCCTTGAGTGTATTGTGATAGGCCATAAACAAAGTAGACCCATTAGACCCCCCACTCTTGCGGCTAACAGCCATATCATAATATTCTCTAATAACAGGATAACCCATCTCAGCACATAGACACCACAATGCCCCGCCCTCAGACTTTAGTTCTTCCTGATATTGCTTAAATCTGCTGTTAAGACAAGCACGGCAAAGTGGTAAATATATGTTATGATGAGGGTTGAGGCTTTGAACAAAAGCCGTCTTTTCTTTTGGCTTCATACAGCCTACACACCATGTTTGTGTAGTCCTATTAAACTCTGCCATGTTTCCCCTTTCTCTACATAGAAAAAGAGTGGGCCAAGTTGTCTCCCTTAGCCCACTGTCCCATGAAGAATATCCGATAATTCCTTATATTCAGTTTTGCTGGTAGTTTGGCTTTAGACCACTTGCCAGAGATACAGGGCATAGCCCTTAGAATCACCTCCTTTCATACTTTAGTCAGATATTTTCTGACAGTTGGACGCAAGGTTGTGACCCCCTCTCTTTTGAGAATTTAGTTAGTGTCTCACCTTTCGGCTGACAAGATATTCAAACCGTGTACACGGCATGAATCAAAGGTAATAGTTACGGCTCCAAGTCTTACCTTGGTCAGCAGTGTATACGATAATGAGTCCAATAATAACCATTGGCCAATTTTTCACTACTACAAGCGTTAATTATTGTACTATAGCCATATCCGGTTTCAGCAACCGCATTTTCCCCACAATCGTATTCTGCTACAAAATTCCAATCTTTGTCATATTGATATATCTTTTTTGCAGATGGATTTGAAGAGCCAGAAAATTTACCTTTTCTGCTTTCAGATAATCTCTTTTTCTGCTCTTCTGTATATTTCCTACCACGATTTTTAGCAGATATTTTAGCCCGTGTTTCTTCGCTGTGATGTTTACCAAACATGGGATTTTTGTCGCCAGAAACATCGGCATGGTGTTCGGATATTTTCTTCTTGCTCTCTTCAGAAAACGGCTTATTATATCTACCAGCTTTCTCACCGGATAAAGATACGCCATACATAGGATTACCACTGCCACTCATTGCTTTTGAACAAGCTATTCTTGCTTCTTCGAATTCCTCTGCTGTGACGGGCGTTCTTCGCACTTTATCGTTTTTCACCATAGTCATGTTTAGCCAAGCGGCTTGTAATCCCCTATTATTTGGATTCTCCAACGCTAATAACTTATGTGCCTCAAAATGTTCTCTTGCGTATAGGTCAATTAAATTTTCTTCGTTATTGTTTCCGCCCATACATTTTGGTAAGATGTGGTGACACTCCTTGTATTCTCCGTTCGGAACTCCAAACCTTCCTCTTTTATCAATTATGTCTTGAATGTATTCGTCATACGTCATAAAATATCAATCCCCTTCAAAGATTTATATTTAAGCAGTTAGCCAGCAGTTGAAGGCAACTGGCAACACCCGTCGATGCTGTCCTGCTTTTTTATCAAATTGTCAACTCAATACATATTTTCGTTGCCATGTCTTTTCACCATCTTCAAACATCATGAAGATAGCTCCGGCCCTTGAGGATTTTCTTACTCTCTTACTAAAATCATCTATTCCTACAATACTTGGGCAACGAATAACCTCTTTTTCGGTATTCGCTCCAATTCCCACTGTTTTAGCATCATAGTGATGAAAATGGCCCATAATTAAAATGTCAATGTCAACGTTATGATAGTCTTGCCAGAAGTTAATTTCCGCCAAATCATCCTTAGCATCATCCCCGTGATACGCAAGTATATTAACACCTTGAATCGTCTTGAATCCGCATTCTGCATAAGGAGCAACAGTAACGTTTGAATTATTTTCCAATCTAATCGCTACAAACTCACGAATTACACGACCGATGTTCTCTTGCGGAAAATCACCTTTCTTACCGTTAAGTAATCTTAATTCAGAATGGTTGCCACCAAGAGTAATATACTCAATAGGGACTTCAAGCTGATTACTTAGCTCAACAAGCCAGTTACTAATATATTCCGCATACTGAATAGCAGAATCAATTACTCCTGCTTGTAGTTTCATCAAGTCGCTCTGTCTAAGAACGCCTTGAATAGCATCGCCCATGTCAAATATGATTAAATTATCGTAATCAGCAATATTATACTTGTCATCGACAATCTTCTTCATCAGAGACTCCATACGACTTTTAAAAATATCTGGATTATAAACGTTCACCTTTTCGCCGAACAGTGACTCCATGTTAATCACAGTACCATAATGCTCGTCGCCAATACATAGAACACCAGTTCTTGCATTTCCCTTGGCCACATCAAATCTCTTACGGAACTCAATTGGCTTCAACCGAGCGATAGAATTGTTAATTTCCTCATTGAACATCCCTAATCTGGCCTCGGCACGTTGGATAGCATTATACTCAAGGTTGGCTGTTTGAATCTTAATTCTTTCAGCCTTGAGTTGTGTCAGCATATCTTGCATCTCATCCTCAGCCTCAACATCTCCCATATCCTCAAGATGTTTTAAAAAGATGCTAAAGACCTTTGCCCCTCTGCGAATATACTCATCCGCAAATACATCTCGGTAATCTGAGCCAAGCACTTTCTCGGCCCAATCTTGATAGCTAATGACTCTATCCTCAAGCTCTTGAGTCGCTATCTGCGCTTTGCTCAATAATGTCATATCCTATTATCCCTTTTCTTCTTTTTCAGCATATCTCCACTTGTATCCGCCAGCCGTCTTTTGCTTTCTAAATGGGCTACAACAATTAGAGATATAAATTTTATCAATTCCTGTTGCGTTACCAGCAGCAGTCATAGACTCAAACACAGCAATAGTATTGCCTTCCATATCCATTTGAACCACAGCACGAGCAGTAGTTGATTGACCAGCCGTTCTTTCGTTAGTCTTAGCCTTATCTTCTCTCTTTTTCTCAAGTAACTTTTGGAACTCTTTCTTTGCTGATTCTCGTCTTTGCTCAATCATTTCATCAACACAAGCGCCAGCCGCCAAACTATCAGCCCTAATCTGTCTTGTATAATCACGCTCAGTTAAAGCCCCTTTTTTAAGCCTCTTACGATATTGCTTAGTCACGCCCTGCATATTTACATCATTGATAAAATCATCTTCAGGTGTAAATATCGGCACAATCCGACCCGGCACAAGATATGTTACTTCTTTGCCATTCGGCATCCGTTGTTTCATGTAATGGCTTTCTTCCTCTTTTATCGTAAAAGTCCCTATCCCCGGCACTCTACAACACCCGTTATAAAACACCTCACGAATAATAACCTCTTGAAAAGCAGACCACCATTCAGCAGCGGTTTGGATAGAGGTGGTGTCTTTCCAGCGACACGCTTGTTTGAAGAACTCTTTATTAGTGGTCATCATGCCATGAAAATTATTCACTTGCGCCATCGTCTACATCCTCATCATCAATTTCATCATCTTCGTCATAATTAACCAAACTTGTGTTCGCTGGGTTTTCTTCGCCCACATCAAACAATGTAGCCTCTTTTTGTTTTGCAGACCACTTACTACTTAGTCTTAACACTGTCTTTTGAAAACCTTGAATATCTTGTGGTTCAGTATAACATTGTTCTTGTGGATTCCATCGCCGTACATTAGAACGAGGATTAATCTGTTTCCAACCAAAATGACCAATTCCCGGGATGGGAACTTCAACCTGTCCTAAAAGACCTTCTTGTATAATTTCTCCATAAATGTCAAGGGTCGTCTTAACCATATCCGCTGGGAACCCCGTTCTAAGAAAAATTTGATAGGCCACCTCTTTTTGAGTTAGCCTTGGTTTTTTTGAGCTATAACCAGCCATATTTTACTCCTTTTCCCTAATATTTCTTCACTTTATACTACACTAAAATCGCCAAACCCTTGTGCCCCAACGGTTTCAGAGGTTACAACCGCCAAACTTTTGCGTTCTCTGGTTTTTTGGCGGTTGCCCTCTGCATAACACTCATCAGAACAATAAACGTCTTGATTACCACGCTTTGGCTCAAATCTCCGCCCACAGATAGGACACACCTTGCCACTAACATTATTTTTAAGATTAGCAACAATAATATCCCCAAAACAAGCCCACAACATTTTCTTTGTGCCCGTCTTTTGAACAGTATACAAATAAGCCACAAGTGTATTCACCACATAATCAAGTTCGGCTCCTGTTTCCTCAATAATCTTATCTCGGATGTATTGATACATAAACAAATCCTCTTGATTGCTATGGTTTTCATCTTCAGCCTTAAACAAATAGTTCTGGTGAGTATTATAATACTTATACCGCTCAACAATCTTACTGTTCTCTTGAATGTCAAACCCAACGTCTTGCTTCATTAACATCCGGTAATCAAATCGCCCAATCGTCTTACAATATCGAATGTTCCTATCTGGGATAGACAAACTCAGTCGATTCATAGCCGATTCATTTACTTGCTCGACCTGAGATGGTAGTTTATCTTTGGCAAACTGAAAGAAATATGGCACATTCGCCTTAGTATAAGATTTAATGATTTTATCAATTTCTTTGGGGCGAGTTGGGATGTATAAAGTCTTAGCTGCATCAATGACAAAGTTGTTCTCCATGCACAACCAACGCACAACATTGACCTCTTGTTGCCCCACATGGCCATTATTCCAAATCTTAGTAATATTATTACTGATAGGCCCTATGTTACCAGTTGTATATGCCTTAGTCATTCCATCATACAACGCCTGATTACTTAACTCACCACCTTTGGCCTTTTTCATTTCGTAATACAAAGGTACTATGTTTTGCATATTGCGTTTAGCAATCTTGGTCAAAGCCCTGTCTTTAATGACCAGTGTTTTATCACCATCAACGTCAAATTGAAGAATCCTTGAGATTGTATCATGGCAACTTGTGTATACACACTTAGTCATACCAAACCATTTGTCCAATTCCTCGTTTCGGACATTATTTCTAATCGGCCATTCACGATACAAGTGGGGACTTCTCAGACAAGCTAACTCATCACCATCACGATAATCTCTACAATAGACTTGGCCATCCTCCAACAATCCTTTGGGGTCTTGTTCACCTAAGAACAACCATTCACAAAACGCATACAAATCGGGGCTTAGAAAAGTATAATGGCCATTAACTCTAAGCCGACCAGCTTTAGCCTGTTTAACCAAGCTCTTTTTAGTCTGCTTTAGCACATCTCGTGAATACTGGTCTCTGAACAGTTCGGGGTATATTGTTAGAGCCTCTTGAAAGCAGCTCTTGTCTGTGTTATAATCTGTAGCTCCAAGCAATCTCATAGTTGTTTGATAGTCAGAACCAATTGTTTCAATTTCATCAACTGTCTGTTTGGTGAGCTTGGCTATCTCATCATCTGTCATATCAGTCAATGTCTGAAGCATCTGATAGTTGATTCTGGCCTTTGGAATATAATCTTCTTCGATATTGCAATAACAAGCCTCACAGCCAAAATGCTTAAATTTTTCTTTGTAACATTCCCAACTGTTATAATACTTGGCCATCTTAAACTGGCTTTTAGTAAAGATATACTTTACGCCTTCGGCAATAATCTTGTGCTCATTGCCATAAATGTCGCAGACAGTGGCCTCGCCCCCGCATTTTTCTTGAATAAACTTGTCAAACGGAAAATTAACCAGCAGCCCCTTAACCCAAGGCAATCTTACCATTCTGGTCTTTTCACCCAACACCATGCCACAGCCATCCATATGGGGAATTGACACGCCCATTTCTTTGCGTTCAATCTGGTAAGTAATATCACTGATATAATCCACAAGGCCGGGGACAAGAGTTTCAAAGTCATCTACAACGATAGACTTGTCAATATCAAAATCTTCCCAAACGTCTGTTGCAGAGTTATTAAGGGCGAGATAAGCAAGAAATTTATTTGGGTTAATTCCTCCGCAATAGTTTATCTGGTCAGTGGTAAGACCACAAGTCAAGCGGCCAGCCACCTCATCATAAGCTGATTCTTTAACAAAGACACTTCTTTTTGTGCGTATTTGCCCAGCAGAGGCCGTTAAGAATATATATCTCTCGCCATTATACTCAAATCCGTCAAGCACCAGATTCTTAAACACCTGAAAAAAATAAACATTGACAACCATAATAGCGTCAGTCAATTCATTTTGCTTTAACTTTAGCGCACGAGTCAAGCTACTTTCAAACAATGAGATAACATTCTTTGTGTTTAAGACATCCGGGTTAAGTTTTCTCGGCGTTCTATCTTCAGCCCTGTCATCAAGAATTTTTGATAGCTCAGATTTTTTCTTAGACAACACTCTGTTGATAGCAGATTTTTTCCAAGCTAAATCTTTATCACCCCACTTATCCTTGTCTTTGTATTTCTTTCTGAGTTGGTACAGCCCCAACATCTGCTTGTGATAAGATTGCTCTATTGGCTCATAAAATGCGTCCGTCCCAACAGACCACGCAAAAATTTGGCGTGATAGGCTCATTCAGTAATCCATCCAATCCATTCTTCTAAAGTCGGTTCATATATCTCATCCCAAACCTCTGGTTCAGTCTCTTGGCCTGTTTGGGTATATACTTCATAACTCATCTCTCGCCACACCATAATCTCACCTACTCTCCTTGGCGATTTTTCTAATTTGATTATACCATGTTTTGTGCAATTTGTCAAGTATTATTTTGTTCACAATTTGTTAACTTGACAAATAGAGTGTTTTGTGTTATAATAAAAATAGAATATATAAATATATATATTATTATAATTTACATAATCAAGTTAATCTATGTATTCACATATAAGAGTATTCACATATACTCTAACATATATACTCTATATTGTCAAGTATATATAGAGTTTTGATTTTAATATATTAGACTGCGTAAGCAGGATAATATATTAAAAGAAAAACTCAAGTAAAAAGAAAATTTACTTGACATTTTCTCACCATTGTGCTATACTCTTCTTGAGAGGTGAGAATATGGCCAGAACAAAACAACTAAATCTTGTTGTCCGATTTGGTGGAACGCCTTATGTAATCAATGACCTTGGGCTTGGTAAATCCCCACGTTTTGAACTTTACAACGAAACAACTAAGACTGTTGAAGCCAAAACAGATAACCCAAGAGACTTTGACAATATCGTGTGGAAGGAAGATATGGATGCTGAATTTTCTGAAGCGCCTAAAAGCAGAAAAGGCCGAAGAAGAAAAGAAACTTGAAGAACTTAAACAAGAACAACTTGCCCTTAAAAACAGCATTGATGAGCTAACCGTTCAGAACGCCAAGCTCAAACAAGAAAACCAGTCTTTTCAGTTCACCGCTACTGGGTTTAATACTCTTGAAGAAATTGGCTATGAGCGTTATATATCTACCACACCAGACGATATTCTTGAGGGTAAGATTTATTGGGCTGAAAACAAAATGATAAGAATGGCTGGTGAGGGCACTATCATCCAGTATAATAGAATTTATCGTATTGATGGGTCTGAAGCCAAAGGCAAAAAATTTCAAGAGGCGTTTGGTAAAAATCTACTTATCGGATTTAATACCTATGTCCAGACTAAAACCAAATCAATCACAGATGGAAATTATTATAATACCTGTGATTTAATTAAAAAGTCTTTTGAAAAATACAACAAACAAGGCGAAATGTTGGGTATTGGTCTAAACCCATATTATCTTAATCTTCGCCTTAAAATCCTACAATATACACTTGAGTTAAAGATTAAAAAAGCCAAAGAAAAAGCTCAACTGCGTGAAGAACGTAGGCGGATGCGAGAACAAGAAAAACTGCTGGAAGAAATCGCCAAAGAACAAGAACAGCTTGAAAAAGAACGCAAGTCTATGGATATTGCTTTTGCTAAAGCTCTAACCAATGAAGAGCGTGAACTAATCAAGTCCCAAATGAATAACATTGACAAGCGCATGGACAACTTGAAATATCGCCGTGAGCATAATAATGCTGGCTGGTTGTATGTAATTAGTTCGCCCAGTTTGCCTGGTCTTTGCAAGGTGGGGTGCACACGCCGTCTTAATCCTACAATCAGAGTGAAGGAGTTATCAAGTTCGAGTTTGCCTTATCCCTTCCACACCCATTGTTTCGTTTTTAACGATAATTGTTTTGAGTTAGAAGCACAAATGCACCATTATTTCAATGACAAGCGTGTGGCCCCTGACAGAGAGTTCTTTTCTATCTCGCCTCAAGAAGCCATTAGCGTGCTAAAGAATAAATTTAATCAAGAAGTCCATTTTGAGGATGTTGAGAGTAACCATGAACAAGACTCAGATTGCTGAACTAATCCAGCGCCGTAGATTGCAACTGCTTGTACACAGTTGTGTTTACTACGCATATAATGAAAATCTTGTAACAGATGACACATGGGCTAAATGGGCTTTAGAGCTTGAGAAGTTACAAGCTCAATATCCAGATATTGCTAACAAGGTTAGATGGGCTGAGGCTTTTAAAAGCTTTGACCATAGCACAGGTTATAATCTGCCCTTTGATGAAAATGGAATCAGGTCAAAAGCAATTCAGTTGCTAAGATATTCAGAAAAACTAAAAGATAAGGAGAATTAACATGACGCACGAAATTTTTAAAAAATTACTTGAGGAACTTGACGGCAACGCCTCCGAGACTTTGACCGAAAAGAACGCTCGTTATTCCAGTTCTGATGACGCTCTGCATAACTTTAAGTCCGGTGCAGAAATTATGGGGTGTACACCGGCTCAAGCCTGTTGGGGATATTTAACTAAGCATCTCACAGCCCTTAGAGATATGATTCAGCGTGACGATTTTAGTAACCGTGATGATTTTCTTGAGAAAGTTCAAGATTCTATGAATTATTTGCGATTTATTTGGGCATTGGGTAATGAAGCAGAATCAAACAATTATCCTGTATACAATGGCGTTGAGCCAGACGGTTGCTATGATTGTGCTTTTTGTGAAGATGATGAAAATAAAATGCCTTGTAAAGATTGTAAGGGTACGGCTATTCCAAACACAGAAAAATATAAGAACCGCCCATATTATTTCCAATGGCGCAAGGGTAAAAATAACAGTTGACAGATTGTTTTGACTATGTTATAATATCCTCAAAGGAGCAATATTATGACACAGTTTCACAATACAAAAATTATTAGATACTTGAAAATGGCGAAAGAGGCCAGTAAGCAATCCAACTTTAAGCAACATCATCTTGGAGCGGTTGCTATTTACAAGGGTAGCTTACTGGCCACCGGCCACAACAGTACAAAAACCAATCCCCGACAAAAAGAACTTAATCGTGAACGTGGTTGGGATGTTGAAGCCAGTGATGCTCACAATACTGTCCATGCTGAGATGGCTTGCTTGAGCAAGATTAGATACCTTGACATTGACTTTAGCAAGGTTAAGCTCTGTGTTTATCGTGAACATAAGAATGGAGTCAAGGCTCTCGCAAGGCCGTGCCCAGCTTGTCAAAAGATGATTAAGGATATGGGGATTAAAGAAGTTTGGTTTACGACAGAGAATGGTTTTGGATATGAATGGATGGAGGATTGATGATGAAAGCTGGGCGTATGCTTGCTGTTAACCCTAATGCCATAAGAGAAGAAAATGATTATTATGCCACAGACCCCTATGTAATTAACCGTAGTATTGATTTCTTTTATGAAGTTGGTGTTACAAAACATTCAACTATTTGGGAGTGCTCTTGTGGTGAGGGTCATTTGTCTAAAAGATTAATTGAACTTGGCTTTGAAAGCGTTATTTCTTCGGATTTAATTGACAGAGGTTATGGACAAAAACAAGATTTTTTAAAGACGGGTAATTGTAAACAACCCATTACAATTTTAACAAACCCGCCTTTCAAATTAGCATCAGAATTTATTTTTCACGCAAACGCAATCCAGTCTGATGGTGAGCTATCTTTGTTTTTTTAAAAATTCAATTTCTTGAGACTGAAAAGAGAATTAACCTCTTTAGACAATGTGGCCTAAAATATGTAGGTGTTATGTCAAATCGTGCTTGTTGTGCCATGCGAGGAGATTTTAACAAATACTTCAAGCAAGATAAAACAACAGGTGGGTATAAGGGCAGTACGCAATTTATGGCGTGGTTTGTGTTTCAAAAAGGATATGTTGGTGAGCCTGTAATTAAATTTATTAAGTAAATAAGTTTTGAGATAATAAAAGGTTTTGGATATGAATGGAATAGGAGAGCTGACTATGGATTTTGAATGGAATGTTTGGGAAAATGACCTTAACACAGACAAAATTCAGCCATTTAATGTTTTTAATCATTGTAGCTTTCGTAGGGCCGTATTGGACATCTTTAACAATCAATTGTGTATGGACGAATTTGAAGAGATGATAGATAAAGAGGCCTTGTATTATTTTTGGTGTAAGACCGAATACGAGGTTATGATTGGCGGTTTGCTTGAGAGGGAACAAAAGACCAAGATTGATATTTATACCCAATTAAAGTTAAATTGGGATAGATTTATTGATTATTTGTGGAATGAATATATCAATAAAATAGATTAAAGGAGAGCATGAATGGATAAAATCTTTGAAATCATTAACAATGAACAAAAGCGCCAAGACAACACAGTAGAACTTATTGCTTCAGAGAACTTTGTCAGTGATAGAGTTAAACAGGCCGTTGGGTCTTGTATGATGCTTAAGTATACTGAGGGCTATCCTAGTAAAGAAAGCATTGTAAAGTTCCAAGAAAAATATCCTGACTATGTACATGCTGGCAACATGGGTAGATATTATGGTGGTTGTGAGAATTTTGATGAACTTGAATTGTATTGCCGTTATATGTGGCAAAAAGTATTTAAGACTGATTATCATGTAAACGTTCAACCCCATTCAGGTTCCTCTGCGAATATGGAAGTCTATGCCAGTGTGCTTGAGCCGGGTGATACTGTGCTAAGTATGAGCCTTAATAATGGAGCGCACCTTACCCACGGTTCGCCTGTAAACTTTAGCGGTAAACTATACAATATGGTATTCTATGGCGTAAACCAATATGGCCGAATTGACCTCGATGACATTTATAACAAGGTCATTGCATACAAACCAAAGATGGTAGTTGTTGGTGCCTCTGCGTATGCCAGAGCAATTCCCTATCACACCATTCGAACAATCATTGATTTGGCTGCAATGAAGGCCGGTATTGATACACCTTATATGTTTGTGGATATGGCACATATTGCTGGACTTATTGTTAACGGCGACCATGAAAGCCCATTTGGTGTAGCCGATTTTATTACCACTACAACACAAAAGACATTAAGAGGCAACCGTGGTGGTATTATCTTTTGCAAGCCTGAATATGCAAAAAAAGTTGACAGTGCTGTGTTCCCCGGCAATCAGGGCGGTAGCCTTATGAATGAAATTGCTGGTAAAGCTGTAACGGCCGAAGAGGCTTTAACACTTGAGTTCAAGGAATATGGCCATCAGATTATCAAGAACGCCAAGGCTATGGCAGATGAGTTTATCAAGTTAGGGTTTAAGTTAGTTACTGACGGCACAGATAATCATTTAATTCTGCTTGATTTAACTGATATTGGCGTGAGCGGTAGGCAAGTACAAGATGAACTTGATAAGCACGGCATTACACTAAACAAGAATATGGTTCCTAATGATACTAGAAGCCCGGCTCAGACAAGTGGTGTTCGGATTGGTGTCCCGGCACAAACAACCAAGGGCTGGAAGGAAGAGGATTTTATCAAGTGTGCCGATAAGATTGCTGAAATTATCAAGGGCATGAAAACAGAATAAAGATTAAGAGGACTGAGAAATCAGCCCTCTTTTTCTAATTCTTCTGCTGTTGCGAAAACATCAGGTTCATATTTAATTGCCTTTTCTACCATTTGCTCGTGCACGACAGGTGGTATCATTTTAAATCTACGGCTCTTGAGCAATCGGTCAACCTGAGCCTTATTAAACTTAGGAGCAAAGAATCCTACCATCTTTTTTAACCCACTTGGCCTTGAGATAATAAATGCCTTGGCATAATTATCGTAACCAAGATTTTTTACTTTGGCCAATATAATAGCATAATATTGTTTAATTTTTTGTGGGCTTAATTGGTATAATTCTTGTACTGAATGAGCATTGTTGTCTTTCATAAACTCAAGTTTTGTCTGTTCTATCTCAGCCCATTCTTCTGTTGTTGCAATTTGCCCCTTACTATAAACCTTGCTATTTTCATATTTAACTGCTTTATATAACAAATATGTTTCGTTATACTCTATAAGCCCCTTTTCTTTTAGTTTGAGAAGATTGCTTTTTAGAACATATTTATCATGCGCCTCAACGATATTAAACCATCTGTCCTCAAATTCTTCTGCAAGATAGTCAGGGAAATCTTTGGGCAACTTTATATCAATATTTTCTTTTCCATATTTATATAGAAAGTAATTAGTATTAACCATATACAGCCCTTTACGAAAACTGGTATATGTATGGGTTTGGATAATATCGCCCTCAGTAAACAAGTTTAATAAAGCAGCTTGAACGAAATTGTTATAATTCTTTTCGGCTTGAATTAGTTGTTTTTCTGCTGCTGTGTATTGACCATGAATAATATATTTGCCATAACCAACTTTTTCTATGTTGTATTGTTCTTGTAAACTCTCAATATGTAATTTTCTGTTCCGGCCTCCTGACCTTTCTTTTTCGCCTAATTGACGGCATAACTCTGAATAATTTAATTTTTCCATAAGCGCCCCTTTATTAAGATGGTACCTGTCTCTTATACACATCTCCGAGCCCACGAGACTAGGCATGATCTCGT
>ERZ1026866.248-NODE-248-length-35431-cov-14.588846_pt1 | contig 35431 bp, 20 predicted proteins | sample MGYA00380163_ERZ1026866 | MGnify/ENA primary metagenome ERZ1026866 (study PRJEB33269, sample SAMEA4719799) | human gut metagenome | biome: human-associated habitat; feature: organic feature; material: feces | place: Cameroon | collected 2013-10 ...
TGTCGCTTCGCTTGCCCTGGGCTGGGTGCTACATTGGGCTTTCAGCCCGCCCTTGTTAAATCCGAAACTTAAATAACTTTTCTTTCGTCAAGTTAGGCTGCGGTTCGGAACTGAAAATGAAAGTTTTGAAACTTTCATTTTGCACTTCGCTCACCTTGCACTAACTTTGCATCAATAATACTACAAAGAATAAAGATGGAATATAATTTCAGAGACATTGAACAGAAGTGGCAGAAGACTTGGGCCGCTGAAAAGACATATCATGTGGAGATAGATGAGCAAAAAAAGAAGTTTTATGTGCTCAATATGTTTCCCTATCCTTCAGGTGCCGGCCTTCACGTAGGTCACCCTCTGGGTTACATCGCATCAGACATCTATGCACGCTATAAGCGCCAATGTGGCTACAATGTGCTTAACCCCATGGGGTATGATGCCTATGGTCTGCCTGCTGAACAATATGCCATTCAAACAGGACAACACCCGGCTGTAACAACCGAGACAAACATCAAACGCTATCGCGAACAGCTGGACAAAATAGGTTTCTCGTTTGACTGGGACCGCGAGGTGCGTACCTGTGACCCTAAATACTACCACTGGACACAGTGGGCCTTTGAGCAGATGTTTAACCACTTCTACTGCAAAAAGTGCGAAAAGGCACAGCCTATAAGCAAACTTATCAAGAAGTTTGAAACTGAGGGCAGCGCCTGCACCGCACACCTGGCACAGAGCGAGGAACTGCACTTTACTGCCGACGAATGGAAGCAGATGAGCGAGGTGGAAAAGCAACAGGTGCTGATGAACTACCGCATTGCTTACCTCGGCGAAACAATGGTGAACTGGTGTCCGAAACTCGGCACCGTGCTGGCCAACGACGAGGTGGTGGACGGCGTGAGCGAACGCGGCGGTTACCCTGTGGTGCAGAAGAAAATGAAGCAGTGGTGTCTGCGTGTGTCGGCATACGCACAGCGCCTGCTCGATGGCCTTGATAAAATAGACTGGACAGACTCGCTCAAGGAGACACAACGCAACTGGATTGGTCGTAGCGAGGGTACCGAAATGCAATTCTCGGTGAAGGACAGCGATGTGAAGTTCACGATCTTTACCACACGTGCCGACACTATTTTTGGCGTAACCTTCATGGTGCTGGCTCCTGAGAGCGAACTCGTGCAGCAACTCACCACCGAAGCGCAAAAGGCTGAGGTGAATGCCTATCTTGATGCTACCAAAAAGCGTACAGAGCGTGAGCGCATTGCCGACCGCCGCGTGACGGGTGTGTTTACGGGCGCTTATGCCATCAACCCCTTTACGGGCGACGAAATACCTGTGTGGGTGAGCGACTATGTGCTGGCTGGTTATGGCACAGGTGCCATTATGGCCGTGCCTGCCCATGACTCGCGCGACTATGCCTTTGCACGCCACTTTGATTTGCCCATCGTGCCGCTTATTGAGGGTGCCGATGTGAGCGAAGAGAGCTTTGACGCCAAGGAAGGCATCGTGATGAACTCGCCTGCCGATGGCAAGCAAACGCTTAATGGCTTCACACTCAATGGTTTGAGCGTGAAGGAGGCTATTGCTGCCACTAAGAAATTTGTAACCGAAAATAACTTGGGTCGCGTTAAGGTGAACTTCCGTTTGCGCGACGCCATCTTCTCGCGTCAGCGCTATTGGGGCGAACCATTCCCCGTATATTATAAGGACGGTATGCCGCAGATGGTGCCCGAGGCGTGTCTGCCGCTCGAATTGCCCGAGGTGACCAAATTCTTGCCTACCGAAACTGGTGAACCGCCCCTTGGCAACGCCACCCGTTGGGCTTGGGACACTGAGGCCAACTGTGTGACCGACAACAGCCGCATTGACAATAAGACGGTGTTCCCCCTCGAACTCTCAACCATGCCAGGCTTTGCTGGTTCGTCGGCTTACTACCTGCGCTATATGGACCCCGCCAACGATACGGCGCTCGTGGGCAAGCAGGCTGATGAATATTGGCAGAATGTGGACCTGTATATCGGTGGTTCAGAACACGCTACGGGACACTTGATTTACAGCCGTTTCTGGAACAAGTTCCTCTTCGACCTTGGCGTGTCGTGCAAGGACGAGCCATTCCAAAAGCTTGTTAACCAGGGCATGATACAGGGCCGTTCTAACTTTGTGTACCGCATAAAGGACACCAACACCTTTGTGAGCCTTGGACTGAAGGACCAGTACGACACCACGCCGATACACGTGGACGTGAACATTGTGCACAACGATGTGCTCGATGTGGAGGCCTTCAAGCAGTGGCGTCCCGAATATGCCACAGCAGAGTTTGTGCTCGAAGATGGCAAATATGTGTGCGGTTGGGCTATTGAAAAGATGTCGAAGTCGATGTACAATGTGGTCAACCCCGACATGATTGTAGAGAAGTATGGTGCCGACACCCTGCGTCTGTACGAAATGTTCCTTGGCCCCATCAACCAAAGCAAGCCTTGGGACTCAAACGGCATTGACGGCTGTTTCCGTTTCTTGCGCAAGACTTGGAACCTCTTCTATCCCAAGAATGGCGAATGGGCGGTGACCGATGCCGAACCTACCAAGGATAATCTGAAGACACTGCACAAACTCATCAAAAAGGTGAGCGAGGACATTGAGGTGTTCTCATACAACACGTCTATCCCCGCCTTTATGATAGCCGTGGGCGAACTGGCCCAGCAAAAGTGCACCAGCCGTGCCGTGCTCGAGCAGGTAGTGGCACTCCTTGCCCCGTTTGCCCCCCACATTGCTGAGGAACTGTGGCACACCCTTGGCCACACCACCACGGTGTGCGATGCCGAGTGGCCCAAGTATGACGAGCAGTATTTGAAGGAGGACACTCAAACCCTCTCTATCTCATTCAATGGCAAGACACGCTTCACGCTCGACTTCCCTGCCGACGCCACCAAAGAGGCCATTCAAGAGGCAGCCCTGACATCAGAGCAGGCTCAAAAGCACCTCGATGGCAAACAAGTGGTGAAGGTGATTGTAGTGCCCGGTCGCATTGTAAACATTGTAGTGAAGTAACACCCTCAACTCATGCGCCGGCGGCATGCTGCCAGCGCATGACAAAATACCTTTTACAACATTGGTTACCAAATTCAAAACGACGATTGCGCAGGACATTCGCGACTACGTAATCATCACCATTGGCTTGATAATGTATGCCATGGGGTTCACTTGTTTCCAACTGCCTTACGAAATTACCACAGGTGGTTTGGCCGGTGCGGCAGCAGTGATATTCTATGCCACGGAGTTCCCCGTGCAATACACCTTTTTTGCTGTCAATATCCTGTTGTTGTGCGTGGCCGTCAAGGTGTTGGGTTGGCGTTTTTGCCTTAAAACCATCTACGCTGTGTTCATGCTCACCTTCTTGTTGGGCATTGTGCAAGAAATCATGATTCATCTTGGTCAGACGCACCCCGACATGTTTCCCAACATCAACCCGCGCAGCCATCTGCCACAGGTAGTGCAAGGCAATGCCTTCATGTCGTGCATTTTGGGTGCAGCCATTGAGGGCGTGGGCATAGGTTTTGTATTCCTGCACAACGGCTCAACCGGCGGCACCGATATCATAGCCTCTATTATCAACAAGTACAAGGACGTGACGCTGGGACAGATGATGATGCTTTGCGACATCATTATCATCACCACCGCTTTCTTCCTGCCCGATGGCGATGTGGACAAGTTGCTCTACGGCTACTGCACGCTCATCATTGTCAACCTTATGCTCGACTATGTGGTTGACCGGGGCCGCCAGTCGGTTCAGTTCTTAATATTCTCGCGTAAATACGACGACATTGCAGCGGCCATTAGTGCCACACACCGCGGTGTGACGGTGCTCGATGGTCAGGGCTGGTATACCAAGGAAGAGCGCAAAGTGCTTGTAGTATTGGCCAAAAAACGTGAGAGTACAAATATATTCCGCATCATTCAGAGCATAGACCCCAATGCCTTTGTTTCGCAGTCGAAGGTAATCGGCGTGTTTGGCGAGGGCTTTGACCGTATCAAGGTAAAGGCCAAACCTCAGGGCGATAAGGAATAAGGGAGCATGGGAAATTTTGCAAACAACCAGAGAGAACAACAGAAAAGGGAGGAACGTGAGAGTACTGCGCGAGAAGTCCAGGGTAAAACCTTTCACGATTTGGGCAAGACCAGTTTTGCCGTCATGGTGGTTGGAAATATGAGCCCTTTGTTCGGCTTGTCTGAAATGTCTGTTTGGCAGACGCTCTCTCTAATCACTTTGGGCGTAGGATTAAGCGCTTGGTTAATATATTTGGGCAATAAAATTATAAAGAAAAAATGAACAGCTTGATAATGACATTTGCCGTACTATTAGTAGTCTTGGCCATCTTCACCCTGTGGCTTAATACGCGGAGTGGCAAGAAATGGCTGAAAGAGCTCTAATGCCGACGGGTTGACAGTTTGGCTATGCCTTGAAAGTAGACAAAATAAGAACGAGGCAGCATCATGTATGGCTGTCTGCTTAATATCGTAATATCGCACATCATGCAACAACAAACAGCCTCGTTGGTGTTTGCCACCAACAATGCGCATAAATTGTCTGAGATACGTGCCATCTTTGGCGACAAGCTCAACATACTTTCGTTGGCAGACATCAACTGCCACGACGACATACCCGAAACAGCCGACACGCTGGAGGGCAATGCCCTTATCAAGGCGCGTTGGGTGAAGGAACGTTATGGCTACGACTGCTTTGCCGATGACACTGGGCTGGAAGTGACGGCTCTGGGCGGTGCACCAGGTGTGCACACGGCACGTTATGCCTATCCCGACCGCCACGACCCCGAGGCTAATACCGCCAAACTGCTGGCAGCCTTGTCAAATGCCAACGACCGCACGGCACAGTTCCGCACTGCCATAGCTTTGATACTGAATGGCGAGGAGCACGTGTTCGAGGGCGTGGTGCGTGGCGAAATAGCTACCGAAAAGCGAGGTACCGAAGGTTTTGGCTACGACCCCGTGTTCATGCCCGAAGGCATGGGTAAAACCTTTGCCGAACTGGGTGTGGAGGTGAAAAACCGCATATCACACCGTGCGCGCGCCGTGGCCAAACTTGTTGACTTTTTGAATCGTTAAATAGCAGAGAGAAAGTTGAGGAGAGCGACAAGCACCCTGTGTTTCAGTCTGATGGACTGAGAGCGCGTGGTGTGGTTTTCTCTCGGGCTTTCTCTCTGACTTTTTTGCAATACAGACTATTAAGTTATATGAAAATATCACGTCTCATATTATTGGCAGCCATGTTGTCAGCCGCACCGGCAGCCATGCCCGTTGCGGCAAGCAACGACTTGCAGTCGGCATCGCGCTGGAGTTACTATCTGTCGTATCACAATGCCACCCAAACCCTTGCTGTGGGCAATGTGGTGTACACCCTGTTCAACGGCAATTTGCTGGCTTACGATGCCGACACGCAGAGCAGTTACGAAATAGACAAAATGTCGTGCGGCCTGGTGCGCAAAGGCATTAGCAGCATAGGGTGGTCCGACAGCCAGAAGTGTATAGTGGCCTTGTACAACGACAACAGCGTCGACCTCATCTATCCCGACAAGGGCGATGGGGCGACGGGGCGTTTCAGTGTGTTCAACATACCGCAGATAAAGAACTACATTGACGACCAGGTGACAACGAGCCGCATGAATGTGTATGGCGACTGGGCTTGCATTGTGGCCAACAAGGGCGTGATTGTGGTCAACTTGAAAGACCGTACCATACAGGGCTATTACCAGATAGGCTCCGATGTGGTCGACGCCATAGTGGTAAACGGACGGGTGTATGCCGCCAGAAGCAACCAGGTGGTATGCGGTAGCATGACGGCTGGCAACCCCTACAACTACGACGACCCCAACCAATGGAAACCCGTGCTTAGCGAACACGTGGTGGGCGGCTTTGTGGGCAGTCAGGCCGGTGTGTATATCATGGAAACCGGCGGCATATATTTGATGCAGGAGGCTGCCGACGGCACACCGAGCTGTACCAAAATACCAAGTATCGAGCATGTATTGGCCGGTTCGGCCAATGGCAAATATGTGCAGTTTATCAGTCCATGGCATGTGGCCGTGCTTGTCGACACCGACTATGCTACCGACAAGGTGGTACTCAATGTAACCACCCCCAATGGGCGCACGGTGCCGAGCATCACACGCACCGCTAGCGGCACGCTCTACTTTGCCGAACAGTACGACGGGCTGAATGCCTACAACCTGCCAGCCTCTGAAAAAGGAAGTACCGTGGAACTGCCTGCAGCTGCGGGCAAGGTAGGCGACTTCGGACCGCGCCATAAGGAAAGTTACGACCTAAAAGTGGTGGACGGCGGTTTGTATGTGTCGGGGGGCTTGTTCGGCACCGAGGGCTGCGAGGGCTTTTTGGGCTATTATGACGGACAGACATGGAGCGACATGGACGAGGACAATGTGATAGCCAGACTGAAGGAAGTGCACAACCGTGCACCATATTATATGTCGATGATAAATATTGACGTCGACCCGGCTGACGCCACCCATGTGCGCGCAGTAAGTTATGGCGCAGGTGTGCTCGACTACAAGGACGGCAAAATTGCCAACATCTATAACTGCAGTACCACCAACGACGTGTTGGCCAGTGCCACATCGAATGAGGCAACCAAGAATGGTCGTGTACTTGTGGGAGGTGGCACTTTCGACAGCGAAGGCAACTATTGGGTGTGCAACAACCGTTCGCACACCCTGTTGGCCGTACAGACACGTGGCGGCGACTGGCAGTCGGTACCATGTGAGGCTCTGGACGGACACAAACGTGCCGAAAAGATATTCTTCGACTCGCGTGGCTGGGCCTGGGTGAGTGTGCGTCTGACCACCAGCTCGCAGACCAGTGGATTGGGGGCTTTCGACTTTGGTGGCACCATCAACAGCACGTCCGACGACCGCTCGGCTTTCCGCCATACAGTGTATAACGAAGACAACGCGCCTTGTGACATTCGCGAGGTGAAAACCATTGCCGAGGACCAGAATGGCCGCATTTGGTTTGGCTGCACCACGGGCGTGTATATGATAGATGACCCCGATGCGTGGTTCTCAGACAACCGCTGCTATGCCGTACAGCCCAAAGTGCCGCGCAACGATGGCACCAACTATGCCGACTACCTGCTCAATGGCGCCAATGTGTCGGCCATCGTGGTGGACGGCGGCAACCGCAAGTGGATTGGCACCGTGGGGGCTGGCATCTACCTCGTCAACGAGGACGGCACCGAGGTGCTTGGCCATTGCACGGCGGACGATTCGCCCTTGATATCGAATGTGGTCAACGACATGGCCCTCGACTCAAAAACGGGCAAACTGTACATTGCCACCGAAGATGGACTTTGTGCCTACGACACCGGCGTGACCGAGGCACTGCCCTCTTTGCACAAAAACAACATCAAGGCATATCCCAACCCCGTGCGTCCTGAATACAGCGGCGACCTTACCATCACCGGCCTGACAGAGAATGCTGAGGTAAAAGTGCTGAGCAGTGCGCAGCAGTTAGTAGCCCGTGGCAACAGTGTGGGCGGCTCATGGCAATGGGACTTGTCGCAACAAAACACGGGCAAGCGCGTAGCTCCCGGTGTGTACTACATCATGGTGGCAACAGCCGATGGCAAAACCAGTGTGGCCACCAAGGTGGTGGTGATGTGATGTTAGCAAACAAGTTGACGGGTTAACAAGTTGACGGGTTAACGGGTAAGTTTGTCAAGCTTTTAAGATTCTTACCAGTCTGACTTTGACATAATAAGTAGAGTACTGCATACTTACCCGTAAACTTGTCAACCTGTCAACTTTTCAACTTGTAAACTTTTCAACTTGTAAACTCGTCAACCCGTATGGAATCGTTTATATCCGACCTTGCGCTCATACTCATCTCGGCAAGCCTCGTGACGCTGGTGTTCAAGCGTCTAAAGCAACCATTGGTGTTAGGCTATATTGTGGCTGGCTTTTTGGCTGGGCCACACATGCCCTATACCCCCAGCGTGAGCGATATGAGCAGCATACACACATGGGCCGACATAGGCGTCATATTCTTGATGTTTACGCTCGGCCTCGAGTTTTCGTTCAAAAAAATAGTCAAGATGGGCATCGGCCCCGTCATAGCCTCCTGCAGTGTCATGTTCTGCATGATGAGTGTGGGCAACATGGTGGGCCACCTGTTTGGCTGGGGCAGTATGAACAGTCTGTTCCTTGGCGGCATGCTTGCCATGTCCAGCACCACCATCATTTACAAAGCCTTTGACGACCTCGGACTGCGGCAGCAAAAGTTTGCGGGCGAAGTGCTCTCCGTACTCATCTTAGAGGACATACTCGGCATATTGCTCATGGTAGTGCTCAGCGCATTAGCCGTGTCGCGCCAGTTTCAGGGTATGGAACTCGTAGGCAGCCTTTTCAAGCTTGGCTTCTTCCTCATACTATGGTTCGTGGTGGGCGTGTACATCATACCCATATTTTTGCGCCGCACCCACCGGTTCATGAACAAGGAGACACTCCTTGTGGTGAGCATCGGACTCTGCTTCCTGTTAGTCGTCATAGCCGGCAAGGTCGGTTACAGTTCGGCCTTCGGGGCCTTTATGATGGGAAGCATCTTGGCCGAGACGGTAGAGGCCGAAAAGATAGAGCGCGTGGTGTCACCCGTCAAGGACCTCTTTGGAGCCATATTCTTTGTGTCGGTGGGCATGTTGGTCGACCCCGCTGTGCTGGCCGCTTATTGGCTGCCCATAGTGGTGCTGTGCATCGCCATCATTGTGGGGCAGGCCGTGTTTGGCACCACCAGCTTCTTGCTTTCGGGCCAACCCCTGCGCATCGCGGTGCAAGGCGGTTTCTCGTTGGCACAAATCGGTGAGTTCGCCTTTATTATAGCCTCGCTTGGCATATCGCTCGGCGTGACAAGCGACTTCCTTTACCCCGTAGTGGTAGCTGTCAGCATTATCACAACTTTCTTCACCCCCTACATGATAAGGGCCGCGCAACCAGTATGCCGCCTGCTTGAACGTGTGGTGCCGCAAAATGTGATGCACCGCTTGATGGAACGCGGCACACATGCCGGGGCTCAATCTGCTGTTGCAGCCACCGATGGTGTGTGGAAACGCCTGCTCATGGCTCTGGTCAGCCAGGTGGGGGCCTACCTCACCCTCAGCGTAGCCGTCATACTCATATCCTTCACCGTGTTGCTACCCCTGTGCCGCGGCGCATTAGGCCATTGGCCGGGCAATGTGGCGTGCGGTCTGCTCACCGTGTTAGTGGCTTCGCCCTTTTTGCGCGCCATCGTCATGCGCAAAAATCATTCCGACGAATGGAAACAGTTGCGCAGCCGCAGCCGCATGAACCATGTCGGGTTGTGGGTCACATTTGGTGTGCGATATGCACTGGCCACGGCAGCCATATATTATGTCATCAACTTTCTGTCCCCCTTCTGGTGGGTATGGAACACACTCGCCTCGGTGCTGATAGTAGCGCTCATCATCGTTTCACGCCACGTCAAGTGGGTCAGCATCAAAATGGAGCGCGTGTTCTTGCAGAATTTGCGCTCGCGCGAGGTGATGGCGCAAACCAATACGGCAGGTGAGCCTGGTTATGCCGGCCGGCTCAACAGCCGCAACATTCACATTGCCGAACTCGAGGTGCCCGAAGACTCCGCTTGGGGCGGGTGCCACCTGCGCCACCTGGGGTTCAGCCACCACGACGGGGTGATGATTGCCGCCATTGTGCGTGGCAGCCACCGCATCAATGTGCCCGATGGCGACACCATGATATTTCCGGGCGACCGCATCGAGGCCATTGGCAGTGACGAAAGTTTGCAGCATTTCCAGCAGCGCATGAACCACGAACTGGCTGTGCTGCCGCAAACCACAAGCAAATTGTTGCTGCGCCGTCTGCTCGTGCGCGAGGGCAGTCCGCTCATAGGCACCGCGCTGCGCGACAGCGGCATACGCTCGGCGTATCACTGCATGGCAGTAGGTTTCGAAGATGCCGATGGCAATATCGAACCCGCCACAGCCGAGCGCGTCATTGTGCGCCACGATGCCATTTGGGTAGTGGGCGAGGACGACTCGCTGCACACTTTGTTGCACAACATGGTGCCGCCAAAGTCAGCACAAAATACTAAGTAGGTGTTCAAAATCGGGCAATACTACCGATAACGATGAAGGCAGATGCGCCTCGAAAGCGTGCTTTCTATGTTGATAAATGACACCTACTGACTGTATAAGACTACTCAACTTTCGAAATCTGCAAGTGCGGGCTTCCGAAACTTGAGTATAATAATTCTGAACACCTGCTTAAGAAACAATGAAAATAATCATAGCCGGAGCCGGAGCCGTGGGCACACACCTGGCCAAGCTCCTGTCGCGTGAAAACCACGACATCACACTCATGGACGAGTCGCCCGAAAAGCTGGAGGACATCTCGTCCAACCTCGACATTCTCACCTTGCCGCTTCCCCCATCGTCCATATCGGCATTGCAAGAGGCTGAGGTGGGAAATGCCGACCTCTTTATTGGCGTCACCCCCGATGAGGCACATAACATGACTGCTTGTATGCTGGCCTCAAAACTTGGTGCTAAAAAGACGGTGGCGCGAGTGGACAACTTTGAGTACACACTGCCGCAGCACCGCGAATTTTTCAAAACGGTGGGCATCGGCTCCATCATCTACCCCGAAATGCTGGCTGGACAGGAAATATTGCACAACATCAAGCGCAGCTGGATACGCCAATGGTGGGAAGTGCAGGACGGTGCCCTCATTCTGCTCGGCGTAAAGGTGCGCTCCAATGCGCAGATACTTGACCAACCGCTCAAAAACCTTTGCGGCCCCGAATCGCCCTATCACATTGTGGCGGTTAAACGTGGCGACGACACCGTCATACCCCATGGCGGCGACTGCTTGCGCGCACTTGATGTGGTTTACTTCATGACCACGCCAAAGTACGTCAACTACATACGCGACATTGCCGGCAAGGAGGAGTACCCCGATGTGTCAAACGTGTTCATCATGGGCGGTGGCAGCACAGCCGTGCATCTGGCCAACGCCATGCCCGACTATATGCACGCCAAAATAATTGAAGCTGATGCCCACCGTGCCCAACGCCTCAACGAGGTGGTGACCAACCGGCATGCCATGATCATACACGGCGACGGACGCGACCTGTCATTGCTCGAGGAGGAAGGCATACGCAAGGCACAAGCCTTCTGCGCGCTGACCGAGAACTCCGAAACCAACATCCTGGCCTGCTTGGCTGCCAAGCGCCTCGGTGTGCGCAAAACGGTGGCCATGGTCGAAAACACCGACTATATAGGCATGGCCGAAAGCCTTGACATTGGCACCATCATCAACAAAAAGACCTTTGCCGCCAGCCACATCTACCAAATGATGCTCAAGGCCGACATCACGTCGGTCAAGAGTTTGACCGTGGCCAATGCCGATGTGGCGGAATTCAGTGTGTCGGCCGAGGCCAAAATCACCCGCAAACCGGTCAAGGACCTCGAACTGCCGTCGAGCGTCACCCTTGGCGGCCTGGTGCGAGCCGGACATGGCGAACTTATCAACGGCTCTACCCTCATCAAGCCCGGCGACACCGTGGTGGCATTCTGCCTGAGCGGTGGCATCAAGAAACTCGAAAAATACTTCAAATAACAGACCACTATGGATATAGTAGAAAGATTTCTGAACTACGTCAGCTTCGACACCCAAAGTGCCGAGGACGCTGACACCACGCCAAGCACAGCCAAGCAACTTAAACTGGCTGAATATCTGCGCGACGAACTCAAGGGCATTGGCATGACCGATGTCGAGATGGACGAGAATGGTTATGTGTATGCCACTCTGCCTGCCAACACCGACAAGGAGGTGCCCACCATTGGCTTTATTTCGCACATGGACACCAGTCCCGATTGCTCGGGGGCTAACATCAAGCCCCGCATTGTCAAGGCCTACGATGGCGGCGACATTGTGCTCGATGCCGAGGCCGGCATCGTAACCTCGCCCGCCAAATTTCCCGAATTGCTCGACCATGTAGGACAGGACATCATCGTTACCGACGGCCACACCCTGCTCGGTGCCGACGACAAGGCCGGCATAGCCGAGATTGTACAGGCCATGGACTACCTTATCAATCACCCCGAAATCAAGCACGGACGTGTGCGCGTAGGCTTCAACCCCGACGAGGAGATTGGCCTTGGCGCCCACAAGTTTGATGTGAAAAAGTTCGACTGCGCATGGGGCTACACCATGGACGGTGGCGAACTGGGCGAACTTGAATACGAAAACTTTAATGCTGCCAGTGCAAAGGTTGAGGTGCGTGGTGTGAGCGTGCACCCGGGCTATGCCAAGGGCAAAATGATCAATGCCGCACGTGTGGCCGCCGAATTTGCGGCCGAAATGCCCGTGACCGAAACGCCCGAACAGACTGTGGAGTATGAGGGCTTTTACCACCTGCTTGGCATTGAGGGCAATGTGGAGCACGCCACTCTCAGCTACATCATACGCGACCATGACCGCCAGCGCTTCGAGCAGCGCAAAGCTTTTGTGCAAAAGGCTGCCGAGTGGCTCAACGAGCGCTATGGCCAAGGCACGGTGACGGTCACCATCAACGACCAATATTACAACATGCGCGAAAAAATTGAACCCGTGCCCCATGTGGTAAACATTGTGCTCGACGCCATGAAAGCATGCCACATACCCTCAAGGGTGCGTGCCATTCGTGGTGGCACCGATGGTGCACAACTCTCATTCATGGGCTTGCCCTGTCCCAACATCTTTGCCGGCGGGCTCAACTTCCACGGGCCTCACGAGTTCTTGCCTATCCCCTCTATGCAGAAGGCGTCAGAACTGGTGGTGAAGATTGTCGAACTGACGGCACAAATGTAGTAACGTGCTGGTCTTGACGGATTGTTGCACGTCCCTTTGTCACGTCTATCCGTTCAGCCCCACAAATACATAAATATAAAACGTAATTAGGGGCGGGCTGGTTGAGAGTAATCTCATCGGTCCGCCCCTAATCGTGCCTTACGAACAGCCTAAATACAAAGTAAACGCAAGCACTAAACACTATCATCAAACACTATCATCAAACGCTACTATCAAACACTACCACAAAACGCTACTACAAAACACTACCACCAAACACTACCACAAAACGCTACTACAAAACGCTACCACCAAACACTACTACAAAACGCTACCACAAAACGCTACTACCAAACACTACTACAAAACGCTACCACAAAACGCTACCTCTAACGGGGGCGACGCGTCTCGCGTCGGGAATGAACGCAAAGGCTCACAAGACAGTACTAATTACACGCTTGTCTGTGAGCCTTTATTTAATGTATAAACATGGCATTTTCCCGACGCGAGACGCGTCGCCCCCATTAGAGGTAGCGTTTTGTGGTAGCGTTTAGTGCTTGCGTTTGGTGCTTGCGTTTGGTGCTTGAGCTTAGTGCTTGAACTTAGTGCTTGCGTTTTGTTGTAGTGTTTAGTGATAGCGTTTAGCTTGCGTTTAGTGATAGCGTTTAGTGCTTGCGTTTAGTGACAGCGTTTACTGCTCCACCACATCACACCCCTATTTCTTTAATCGTGCAATTTGCCTACACCCTACACTTTTTGCATGCACTGCATTGATTATCAATTCATTACAGAGTGTAGGCAACATCGTTTTCCGCCTGCACTTATCTGCACTTGCCTGCACGTAAACACTACCACCGCTCTGCAGCCACAGCAGCATGACGCCATGTAAGCGCAAGGGCGGTGATACAATAACGGGAGGCAGTCGTTTCGGTTGCTCTTACCCAAAAATCGCTCCCCCTATGCCGAAAAGTGTAAGTGGCATAACCAATCATGCAAACAGATACTGACGTGTATAATAAGGGGCAAACACCGTGCAAATAAGTGTAAACAGCGTGCAAATAAGTGCAGGTAGTGCAAACAGCGTGTAGGCAAAAAACGAGGTTACCTACACTACGCAACAGACTGATAATCAGCGCAGTGCAGGCAAAAAGTGCAAGATGCAGGTAATTTGCAATATAACTTTTCGGGTGGGTTGCGCGAGCAATGAAATATGTTTTTCAAGGCAAGCAATGCACCTGTTCCTATTTAAGCAAACAATAATCCGAATGCTCAGAAGAATTATCAGAACCGCCCAAAAGTGCTTTTTCAGCATATAAAGTTTGCAAAACCACTGATTTTGTTGTACTTTTGCTGCATGTATTTTGCATTATTGCAACACACAGCAAAACAATATACAAATCAATCTAATAATTACCAATCACAACAAACTCTATGAAAAGATTTTCACTTTTCTTGTTTGCGTTGTTCGCCCTGCTGATGGGCGTCCCGCCACAGGCTGCCCTTGCCAAAGCCGGTGACGTGGTGACCAACCTCAGCAATTTGAGCAATAGCAAAGTTTACAACATCAAGAGTGTGCGTGGCTATCTGCTGTATAGTGCAAACTATACGGGCAAGCTGGCTGGTAGCGCAGGTTCTGGCGTCAAGGATGCCGGTACTGCCAGTGCCACAGCCGCCGCACAGCAGTTTGCCATCTACACCGTAGGCGGCAAGCACTTCCTTTACAGCGTGGGTGCCAAAAAATTCGTGTCGTCGAACGGCAATTACGAAAGCACCCCCAACACTGAGCTGTCAATTACAGCTACGGGCAATGCCAACAATCCTTGGTTGTTTAAGCTCGGTTCAAACACCATCAATATGCAAGCAAAAGGCGGTGATGCGGCTGGTTGCGTAGTTAACAGCTGGGCTACTGCCGATGATGGCAACCGCCTGACGATTGTGGAGGCCACACTTGACGAGGCTACAGACATTGAGTCGCCGATGCAAACGACAGAGATGCTTCAAATTAAGTATGCATACTGTGTAGAACAACTTAAGAATGCCAATGGAATAAAGTTCTTCTATCATGACGTCTCAAGCACTATAAATGGCTTGCCCACTACGGCTCCCACCACCAAAGAAGAACTCGAAACTGCCATTGCCAATTTGCAGACCACAATCGATGGCTTGAACTCTGCCGAAGGCGTGCTTGGCACCGACCTCAGCGGCAAGACACTCTTTATCGGCAACTTGCTGCACAGCAAGATGTACATGAGCGCACAGGTTTGGAATGGATATGACGCACTCGGCTCTGACGAGAGCGGCTGGCAGGCCAACCACGCCTGGATCTTTGAAAAGGCCGACAAGGACAACACCTATTATATAAAGAATGCCGAGTCGGGCATGTACATAGGTGCCATTCCTGGCGAAAATGATAGATGCGTTCCTCTCGTAGCCGACAAGGCATCTGCACAAGTTTACACCGTGGCTTATGCCGGCAAGAACGGCTATTGCAACATCTACGTTGAAGGTGGCGAGGCCAACCGCAATGCCTTGCACATGGTTAACTGGAACGGCGTGGTACGTTGGGAAACAGCTGCCGATGCCTCAAAATTCCGTTTGGAAGATGCTACCGATGTACTTGCCGCTTACAACAAGTACTACACTGTCAAGGTGGCCTCGGGTGGCTATCTTAACGCTGAGGACAACAATGTAGTGTTGAAAGGCTCGTCAGTAGCCGGCCTCAATTATTGCTGGCACGTGGTGAAGATGGCTGACGGCACTTACCGCTTTATCAATGCCAAGAATGCAGGCAAGGTGCTCGCCAGCAATGGCAGCGAGGGTGATGCCCGCGCTACCCTGCAGAGCCCGGCCCTCACAAACTACGATGCCACTTATACCACTTACTTTGACGGTTCTATCAAGCTCGACGGCAGCGGTGTAAGCCAGGTTAAGTTGGCTGGCTCTGCCAACAACTACTGGAACAAGCGCGGCGACAATCTCGGTCTTTGGAACAGTACCGCAGCCGGTGACGGCGGTGACGCAGGTTCAAACTTCACATTCGCCGAAGTACAGCCCTCTGACGACATTCTCTATGCCGAGTACAACACTGTACAGCCCGGCACACGTCCCACCGACATCAGCAAGTATGCCCTGTGGTACAATGTGCCCGTGGCCAAAACCGGTGTGAGCGACACGTGGATGGAATACGCCCTCCCCTTGGGCAACGGCCAGCTTGGCGCCACTATCCGCGGCGGCATCTTCAAGGACGAACTCCAGTTCAACGAAAAGACCCTCTGGCAGGGTAGCACAGGCAATGGCGGTGGCGAGAACAACTCGCGCGGCTGGTACCAGAACTTCGGTTCTGTAATGGTGACCGACATGAGCAAGGCATTCTCGTTTGCCGATGACACCAAGCCTGTGAAGGACTATGTGCGCTACCTCGACATCGTCAATGGCGTGGGTGGTGTAAACTACAAGAGCAGCGACGATGCCACCACTTACAGCCGCCGCTACTTCACTTCAGCCACCGACAAGGTGCTCGTGGCACACTACGAGGCCAAGGGTACCGACAAGCTCAACCTGAAGGTGACTTTCATGCCCGACAACCAGATTGGTGCCGGCAATGTGAGTTACGCCAATGGTGGTGCCACCTTCAGCGGCAAGATGACCCTCGTGTCGTACAACGCTGCCTACAAGGTACTCGCCAGCGATGGCGCAACCATCAAAACCGACAATGAGGGCATTCACGTGTCTGGCGCAGAATGGGTGAACGTGTTCCTCGCTGCCGCCACCGACTTTGATGCCACTAAGGCCGGCTGCAAGAGCGGTGCCACCGCCGACGACATTGCCGCCACCGTGCAGGGCCGCCTCACTGCAGCTACTGCAAAGGACTATGCCACCTTGCTCAATGACCACGTGGCCAAGTTCAGCGGCTACATGAACCGTGCCGACCTCAACATTGCCGAGGCTTGCACAGACAAGACTACTGAGGAACTCCTCACATATTACAATGCCGCCGCTGCCAACAAGAGCACTGCCGATGCTTACTATCTCGAGAGCCTCTACTTCCAGTATGGCCGTTACATGACGGTAGCAGCCAACCTCGACGGCTCAATCCACGCCCCCAGCAACTTGCAGGGTATATGGAACGACCGCTCGAACACCGACTTCTGGCACTGCGATATCCACGCCGACATCAACGTACAGATGAACTACTGGCCCGCTGACCCCACAAACCTCAGCGAGATGCACTTGCCCTTCCTCTACAACATCATCGATCTGGCTTCGGCTCCCAACTCTCCTTGGGTAGCTTTGGCACAGAAGGTTAAGAACGGTGCCAAGGGCTGGACGATAGCTGTTGAGAACAACATCTTTGGCGGCACTTCAACCTGGGAGAACAGCAACATGAAGGCACTCGGTGCCTGGTATTGCGACCACTTGTGGCGCTACTACAAGTACACGCTCGACCGCGACTTCCTTAAGAAGGCACTTCCCGTAATGTACCAGAATGCCCTCTTTACCAAGAGCATCGCTACAAAGAACACCGATGGCCAGTATGTAATTACAGGCGAATGGAGCCCCGAACACGGTGAATGGAACCAAATCACAGCCTTTGCCCAGCAAACAGCTTATCAGGGCTTGAAGGACTTGTTCGAAGGCTATGCCGAACTCGGTAACGAGTCGCCTGTTACTGCAGCCGAGATGGCTGAGCTCGAAGACCTTTACAACAACTTTGACAAGGGTGTGTGGATTGAGAACTACAATCCCGGCGGTGTAGATTGGTCAGAGGCCAAGCCCTGCATCTCAGAGTGGAAGAACCTTCCCCTTTCAGATCCCGATCACCGTCACCTCTCACACCTCATGTGCCTCTACCCCTTCAACCAGGTAAGCGCATTTGCCACAGACGCTGACAGCGTGAAGCAGTTCCAGGCAGCTTACAACGGCATGATTGCCCGTAAGGGCGACGTGACCGGCTGGTCAATGGGCTGGCAGACAAACACCTACGCTCGTTGTCTCGATGGTGACAAGGCTCACTACAACTTGCAGCGCGCGCTCCGTCACTCAACGTCTTACACCATCGCCATGGGCGGTCAGGGTGGTTGCTACTACAACCTGTTCGACGCACACTCACCCTTCCAGATCGACGGCAACTATGGTTGCACCAGCGGTGTGGCCGAAATGTTGCTCCAGAGCTACGACGATGTTATCACAATCCTTCCCGCCCTGCCTTCTTCATGGAAGAATGGTAGTGTGAAGGGTCTCAAGGCCCAGGGCAACTACACGGTTGACGAGGAATGGAGCGAGGGCAAGGCCACCGCAGTGCGCATCACCAACAACCAGGACGTTGACCGTCAGGTGTCAGTACGCTATGACAACAAGGTGGCTACTTTCGACATCTCTGCCAACGCCACTCTCAACATCGACCTCAGCGCCGGTCTGCCCACTGGTGTGAACAAGGTGGTAAATGTGCCTGTCAGCACCATCAAAACCATCTACGACCTCAGTGGCCGTCGTGTAAACAAAGCCGAAAAGGGTGTTTACATTATCAATGGTCAGAAGGTTGTGTTCTAAGTCACGCGTCATCTGCATGAGTGTGGCGCCCATCAAGTACCGCACACATATTGACTGCTGACATGACACACAACTAAATACACATCAAAAGCGTTCCGAATGCATCCGGCACAAGCCCGACACTTTCGGAACGCTTTCGTTATGTTTACACTTGACGTCTGACGCTGTCCAATTCTCTGTCCAAATCCCTTTCCAATTCCCTTTCCAAGTCTCTTTCCAATTTTCTATTCAATTCGCTGTCCAAGTCTCTGTTTAATTCTCTGTTCAAGTCTCTGTTCAATTCTCTGTCCAAGTCGAGCTTTCCTACTTTTCTGTAGCAAATGCTTTGTCCATTGCCTGTCAGTTTGTATCTTTGCACTACAAATAGCGCGCCTGTGGCGAAATTGGTAGACGCGCCAGACTTAGGATCTGGTGTTTCACAACGTGTAGGTTCGAGTCCTATCAGGCGCACGAAGTATGCTGACTTTCAACATACTATAATTTATTGCGTGCTAAAACGCGTGCGATTTAGCGGTTATGGTTACTTATTGAATAAGTCCATAGCCGTTTTTTTATGCTCTAAATGTTACAATGTACACACACAGCAGGTTGAGGAGTATGTTGATGTGAAAGAGCCCTCGTCGAGCGCATTTGAGTTCGGCACAAAGAATATTGGCGCCAATATCTCTTTGACGTTCTACTTCTAACACGACACCCGTCTGAGAAACATCAAGGCCGAGTTTGAACATCACAATGTTCAAGCTCGGCCTTTTCGTATAATAGGGACAGAGACTATTTATTCATCAACGACTTTACAACCTCGTAAGCCAATTCCACTCTGTCCTCCAGGTCGATGCCCTGTTCGGTTTGAGGAATAGGCTTCTCCATGTCGATGGTTTCAGTTGTGTGGCCTTGCTCGTCCGGAGTTTGATGACAAATATATAGCTTGTCGTCGGTGAAGTAAAGATATTTATCAGCAAAAGTTAACTTCAACACGCTGCCATCACCTGAATAAGCATACTCGCCAAGACTGATGCCAAGATCGGGGAAATCGCACAGGAGCCGGTCGTTGAGAGCCTTTAAGAAGATGTTGTAGTTGCGGCCGCTAATGCTCTTTTCGGTCCACATCATAAGTATGTTGTAACCCCGTTTCTCGTGTGGATTCTCCTCATCCCAGAAGTACATGCCGTAGCGCTCGGGACGCATGGCGTCGTACTTTACAAGATAGTGACGCCAATCGTACTCACGCGTTTCGCGTAAATAGCGGTCAATGACAGACTGTAGCATATCGTTGGTGAAATGCTGGCTCTGAGAGAGCAATGCCAGGAGAATGTCCCTCTTAGGCGCGATGCCTTGCTGGCTGGTGCTAAAGATGGCTCTCCATGACGAGTCGAAATCGGCCGAGCCCGAACCTATCTGGAAACGGTTATTAACGAGCAAAGCGTAATCGCCTATGCTGAGGAGGGCACGGTTGACAAGCGAGTGGTCGCAGGCAAACAACGAGTAAAAGCGATCAGTGAAATCGATGTGGTCGAGCCCTATCACGCGAATGGCGCCTTGCAGCAATGGGTGGTTCTCCAACCGGCATAGCGTGTCGGCCTTGTCGGCGTGCGTTTGCAGCCATGCAGCCTTTTCGTGCTCCTCGGCAAGCTGGTTGGCATTGAAGCTCAGATAACCTTCTTCTACATCGCCATGGGTGAGGATATATTCCGTCTGGCGGAGCAGGTTGGGCATATTGTCTTCGCGCAATTCGTATTCCGACTGCTTTATCAAATTGGTAATGATGCGAATGCGGCGTGCAAACTGTATGTCGCTTATCGTATCCTTGTGCTGCAAATAATAAAGGAAGGCATAAAGCATGACACTGCGCCCAATAGGGAACAGACGGGTGCGGCCATTCATGTCGCCATACGTGTAACAAGCCTGGGCAAACACGTTGACGGGGGCTGCCACTACACACTTTTGCGGGTCTGATGCCGTCGGGGTGGTGGTGAGGTAGGTATTGAACAGATGCTCTATGTCGACATGCAGCCAGCAGTCGAACCCCCGCTCAATGAACTCTAAATGTTCGGGAGCCTTTTCAGAGTCTCTGAACAGGTCCTCGACAATAGACAGTATATCTGAAGAGTTCTTTTTCAACTCTTCGTCTTTATAATAAATGATGTCTGTAAGGAAACGTAAGTAGCGTATGAATTTGTCGTCCACCACATCGTCGGCCGAAGAGCCGGTTTGCCCATTACGGTAGGGCCACAGCAAATCTGTCCAGTCAAGGTCCATCTTCTGCTCTATCCGGTGTTGTAACTGCTCAGCATCTTGCTTCGGCATAATGCTTGGATCGATGGCCTTGATACATGCCTCCCACTCTGCCTTAACATTCTCAAACTCGGTAAGGGGTTTGCCTCTTGAGTTCATTTTGATGTAAAGATCGTCGGTGGCACCGAGTTGCTTGATAGGAAGGAAATAGAAGGAGATGCACCCGGCCTCAAGACGGGGCCAAAGATTGTTACAAGAGTTATTGAACATAACATGTATGTAGTCAATCATTCTCAGCATGGCGCTGATGGTGGAATCGTTTTCCCAGTCAAGCGGCATCCAGTTTTGGTCTGTTATTTCTTCTGAAAGTTTGAAGCGGTTGAAATCGGGCTGGTAGTCGGGCGACACCAGGCGCTTGCAAAATTCGCGTGCACTGTAGCGTGTGGCATAAGAGAATTTTGTAAGGAAGGCCAGCTTGTCCTCGCTCACACCCTCACGACGGGCAATGTACCAGTGTAGCAGGAAGAGGGTTGTCAACCGCTGCTGTCCGTCGAGCGGAATGAGCGTACGGTTATTGTCAATTTCGCCATAAACGAAATCGAGCGTGACAGGCTCATTATTTATGAGTGCCTTTTTCAGCGCGCCAACAAAGCGTCTACGAATGTCCTCTACCTTAGGCATATCACGTCCTTGAGCATAATCACGTTGAATGAGCGGAATTTCTATACCATTCAAAGCCTCGCCCCCACCCTCTGTGTCACGGAACAGGTCGATAAGTGTATATTTTTTAGAATCTATAGTGTTCATCATGCTTCAAATTTTATAAGATCATAATAAGGTGCTACCACATGCTGTATGGCTTGCAAATAAGCCTCTCTGTCCTTCTGCCCCCAAAAATGCACTTGTACATCAGACGAGTTTTCATAATATTTCAAGAAAGTCATCTTGGTGCAGTAAGGTATGAACTCGCCACTCTTGTCCATTTTGATAATCAAATTGCGCTTTACATCGAATGTGGAGTTGCTCAAACAGGTGTTATGGCCACAAGAGAGCAGGGCCAGGTTGGGGAGTGTATTGATATAATCCGTATCGGTAGTATCAGACAGATCGTTTACCACGCGGCGGAAGATGTCATCGAAGTCAGACCGTATAAAGCGGCCACTTTGTCTTATACCATCAATGACTTTTTCCACGTCTCTAACAAGCTCGTTGTCGGGCTCGTCACGATGAATAGCTTTCAATGATGGCAAATGCCACTCCAGCCACTCCAGCTGAAGATCTACAGTTTTCAGTCCCTCAGAGTTCTGTGCATGAATGTGCTCTATGCTCCATTCCTCGTTATTATATTCATTAAAGGGGAAACGCTGTCGCACGCGATACGATATAATAGATTGCACATTAAATAGCAGGAGTATGCGGCATATCCGGTTATAATCCTTGTGGTAGTCTAAATCCCAATAACTGTCTTTGTCGTTTGTGCGCCATGTAATGGATTCTGCAATCAACTCGTCTAACCGATCCTTAAACTCGCTCTTGCGTTTGCCACGTGCCTCGTCAAACAAATCGGCCATTGTATTACTGTCCGAAGCTATCAGATAGCCAATTTTGTGGTAGTACACATTGTCCTTGTACCACTCTTTCAGTTGCAAGAACCCGTTGATTACCTCTTGCCACACGCTGTCCCTGTCAGCATGTTTCAAGCGCTCCTCCATTTTGAAGAATGTGAAGAGGGGGTCCTTCTCTGCATCTTGCTTGTGGCACATGAGGTCGAACAAGATGTCTATTCTGGTAGGATAATCCTCTGCACGCTTACGCGTGATAAAAGCCCAAAAGGCACCATCGTCATCACGTAATTGTTTCTCGATGTCGTCCCATTGAATAGCCATTTCGTACTTTCTGCGGTTCTCCATACCATTGGGCGTATCCGAAAGGAAGAGCGCACGTATCAGTTCGGCATTGGTCAGCTGTATTTTGCCTATATTCAATCGCGTAAAGAGCGCTATGGGGTCGGCCTCAGCACCCACTTCGTACCATATCACCTTTACACTTTCGTTGACGTAGTTACAGAGTTTGTACAGAGCAGAACTCTGGCTGTACGTGTCGTCAGGAAAAGTCTCCTCCAGCCAGTCCTTAATGGTAGTATATGCCTGATAGATGTGGAAAAAATCTATATTCGTTTGGGCCAGCTGCGGGTCCATATTATCAAGAAAGGCTTGCGTCTTCTTCCTTGTTTCATACTCAAAACTAAATTCGGGTTTAACGAATTTGAAGAAGTTCTGCTCGACATAACGCAGCAGAATGTAAATGGTAGTGAGTCGTTGCTGCCCATCAATCAGGTCGTACTGCAACTCGCCTTTTTTCTGCACCACAACGGGCTGCAAACAATAATCTTTTTCCTGTCCGTTTGCCTCCATGCACTGATACAGGTCGTTGAGGAGCGTTTTAACTTGCGTCCGTTCCCATCTGTATCCGCGCTGATAGGCAGGAATGTGGAATGTGCCGCGTATGTCTTTAATAGGCTTGGCTTCTAATATTACGTAGTTTTCCATGTCATGTTATTTTATTTATAGTTATTGTATTCAAGCAGGCACTTTAACATAATAAGCAGAACGGCGGGAAGTCTGAAAAGGCTATGCAAACTTACCTGTAAACTTGTCAACTTGTTTACTAATTTCGCCAACGCATATATAATAGTACTTTGTGCTCAGAATTATAAAAAAACAAGTAAAAAATTTAAGTGCTTGAAGTTTCAGGTTGCGAAAGGACGGGGAAAGCCCAAGCTAAACCCGAAAGTCGAGCTAAGTGTTAACTTGCATAAGGTTCTTAAACTTCCGGACAAATATACAACCATTCTGCGTCATACTGTATTGTCCTATCTGTCCTATCTAATATTTGTGTGTATTTCGAAATGCGCTGATGCGCAGATACATACACTATTTATAACGCAAATATACACACGTTTTGCGGAATACCTATTGGGGGGGGTAAAAGTATGTTAACAGGCTTATAATTACCGCTTTTTGTAGTAATGGCATACTTAATTACACAGCAAGGGCGTGCAATCACTCTATTGCACGCCCTTGTTATTATGAGGTTCACCCACATAAAGCACCAACGCCCCATCAGCACTTGCATGAACAGGCAAAGTGCTTGTGGCTCAGAGCATAAAGTCCCACGCTGCAACCACATTTATTTGCAAATCGCCATAATGAATGCTTTGCGCTTGATTGCAAGTTACGATTGAAATCTTTTTACAACCAGTTGCCGCAGAAGCTGCGCACAAGCCCCCACATTCGCGTGGTGTGTTAAACTCGTCAAGTTCCCAGCAAACCTGAATGAGTTCTTTCACACCCTCGTCATTTGCTATTACAAAGTCGCACTCTGCCCCCTCGTTGAAGTAATAAATCTGTTCATTTTCATTCAAATGTCTGGCAAGATGCATATAAACAGCATTTTCGAGAGCCTTGCCCTTCTCCTCACTCTGCGGCAACAATACGGACTTGGCCAATGCAAAGTCCACCACATAGTATTTTGACAGAGAGGTGCTTTGCTTAATGATGGATTTAGAATACTTAGGCACTTTATGCAGCAGAAAAATATTGCACGCGTAATCAAGCCACTGGTAAAGCGAATCTTTTGACAATTTGAGCCCCTGCGACTTCAGGTCGTTGTAAATGTTATTCACACTGGAGGGCTTTGTGATATTATTGAACACACGTTTCAAAAAATAGCGCACGACCGAGGGAGAGGCACTAATATTATAGTGTTCTATCATGTCGCGGAAAAGCATTGTGTTGAAATATGCCTGTAACAGCTTCACCCGTTCGGTCTCGACATTGGCCAATACAGCTTGAGGGAAACCACCAGTTAAAAGATACGACTTAAACATATTTGCCATCAATGCCGCCCCCTCCTCTGTATAGCGGTTGGCTTTTACCCCTTTGAAGGCAATGAATTCCTTGAAGCTCAACGGATATTCGGTGTACTCATCAGGCCAGCCGCGCAAAGCAGAGCTCATTTCACCCGACAACATCTGCGCCGTGCTGCCTGTAACATACACGTTTTTACAATAGCTTTTGTAAACACGCAGAACGAACAACTCCCAACCCTTCACTATCTGTATCTCGTCAAAGAACATATACACACTGCTCAAGGGACGGTCCGGATACATCAAGCGATAGGCTTGCAATATTTCGTCAAAGTCACTTACGTCCATATTGGCCAAACGCTCATCGTCAAAACCAATGTAAAGTATTTGCTCCTTATCTACGCCCGATGCCAACAAGCGGTTTATAGTCAAATGCAGCAACGACGATTTGCCACAGCGGCGCACACCCGTCACCGTCACAATACGTTGTTTATTTAACGGGAGTTGAAGTGAGCGCTCGTGCAGCGACAAGGGTATTTCCTCTTGATGCAACGCTATTATCGACTGAAATATGTTTCGCAAATTCATACGGCAAAGTATTTATGTTTGTGCAAATATAGCAACTTTCCGTCTCAGAAGGAAAATATCGGACAAACTTTCCTTCTGGGACGGAAAGTTTGGCGAAATCTTTCCTTGCAGAAAGGAAAGTTGGACCGAAACAACACAGATACGCAAATGAACTGATGCCGTAACACGTGTGCCAACTGCCAAGTGCTAACGCCTGACAAACAGGTGAGCAGAGGTGATATCGGCATCAAAAGCGAGACTATTTTTGGGCATTCAGAGTTGTATGAAACGCGCTGCAAGAAAACGCAAGCACTAATGGGACGCGTCCCGAGGCTGCTGAAAAAACCGACGCGGGACGCGTCGCCCCCATTAGTGCTTGCGTTTTCTATCTGATTGACAGGTTAAAAAGCGGATTTGAAGCCATGGAAAGAACTGTTATACCAGGAAATTGCGCTCTAATGGGGGCGACGCGTCTCGCGTCGGTTTTTTTAGTATGTCTGCCAGCCCATAGACCAGCCAGTCACTATACAAATACTTAGGTACGGGCTTTAAGCCACATCTGATAAAACAAGCGCAAAGCTGTGTACTTACTATTGACAAATAAGCGCATCACACCCCATTTTGCAATACAAAATGAGATGCGATGCGCTTATTTATAGGAATTATTAGTTGACTGCGGAACAGGGTGAAGGGGGAACGGGTAAGTTTGACAGATTTCCACACTTCGCCTTTCGGTAGTGCCGGACATACTTACTCGTTAACCAGTCAACTTGTCAACCTGTTAACTTGTTAGCCAGTCAACTTGTCAACCCTTTTTATTTTCCCAACTTGGCCTCAACCCACTTGCGGGCGTTGACAAAGGCTTCCATCCACGGTGTGATGTCGTCGGCCAGACGATTTTCGGGATAGTAGGCTGTCTGCCAGGGGAAGAAGGCACGCTCCAAGTGCGGCATCATGGCCAAATGACGGCCATCGGGGCTGGCAATACCTGCCACACTGTATGACGAGCCATTGGGGTTGCCGGGATAAGCATCGTACGAGTACTTGAGCACTACGTTGTAGTCGTCCTCAGGATAAGGCAGGCTGAACTTGCCCTCGCCGTGAGCCACCCAGATGCCGAGCTTGTCGCCCGAGAGCGAACCGAACATCACGCTGCGGTTGGTGGGCACCGTCACACCGAGGAAGGCGCTCTCAAACTTGTGCGAGTCGTTGTGCAACATGTGGGCACGCTTCTTGTGGTCGGGGTTGATGAGGTTGAGCTCTACCATAAGCTGGCAACCGTTGCACACACCGAGCGAAAGGGTGTCCTCGCGGGCATAGAAGCGGTCGAGGGCTTCCTTGGCCTTGGGGTTATAAAGGAAGGCACCAGCCCAACCCTTGGCCGAACCGAGCACGTCGGAGTTAGAGAAACCACCGCAGAACACAATCATGTTCACCTCGTCGAGGGTTTCGCGGCCACTGATAAGGTCGGTCATCATCACGTCCTTCACATCGAAACCTGCCAAGTAGAGGGCATAGGCCATTTCGCGCTCGCCATTGGTACCCTTCTCACGAATGATGGCTGCCTTGATGCCTGAAGGCTCGCGGCGGTCGGGATTGAGGCCGAACTGGCTGAACTTGCCTGTAAACTCGGGGTGGATATGATACTCAAGCGGCTGCTGCTTGTAGTTTTCGTAACGCTGCTTGGCACAACCGTTCATGCTCTGCTTGGTGTCGAGCAGATATGATGTTTCGTACCACACATCACGCAGGTAGTCAATGCCAAACTGGTAGGTGGCATCGCCAAGGGTTACCATGATTTGACGTTCCTCGGCGGGTTTACCTATCTTGACATAGCCCACGCCGGCATCGTCAAGCAGGGCCTTGAAGTCCTTCTTGTACTTGTCGGCCACCTGTACTACTACACCGGGATTTTCGGCAAAGAGCACGCGCACCAAGTCGTCGGTCTTGAACTTGTCGAGGTTGACGTCGATACCGCCCTCGGTGTTGGCAAAGGTCATTTCGAGCAGAGTGGTGATAAGACCACCTGCCGAGATGTCGTGGCCGGCCATTATCCAGCCCTTCTTAACGAGCTGCTGCACGGCGTTGAATGCCTCGCGGAAGTAGTCGGGATTCTTAACCGTGGGCACATCGCTGCCCACATAACCCTGGCTCTGCGCAAAGGCTGAGCCGCCAAGGCGGAGCTGGTCAAACGAGAAGTCGATGTGATAGAAGGTGCTCTTGGCATCGTTCTTCATCACGGGTGACACCACCTGGCGAATGTCGCTCACCTCGCCACCGGCACTTACGATAACCGTGCCCGGCGAAATGATTTTCTCACCATTGGGATATTGCTGTGAAAGCGAAAGTGAGTCCTTGCCGGTGGGCACGTTGATTTCGAGTGCGCAACAGAAGTCGCTGAGGGCCTCAACGCCTTTGTACAGACGGGCGTCCTCACCCTTCTGGCTGCGGCAGGGCCACATCCAGTTGGCCGAGAGCGACACGCTGTCGAGTCCCTCGCTCAGCGGTGCCCACACAATGTTGGTGAGCGATTCGGCCACTGAGAGCACGGAACCGGCTGCGGGGTCGGCCAAACCGGCCTGGGGCGCATGACCCAAAGCGGTGGCAATGCCCTTGCGGCCACGATAGTCGAGTGCCACCACGCCACAGTCAGACAACGGCAACTGCAGTTCGCCCTGTGTTTGCTGGTGAGCCACCTTACCCGTTACCGAGCGGTCTACCTTGTTGGTGAGCCAGTCCTTGCAGGCTACAGCCTCGAGCTGCAGCACGCGGTTAATATAGTTGTCGAGGTGGGTGACATCATAGGTCACGTCCTTGTATTTGCGTTCAACGGTTTCGTCTACCATCACCGTTTTGGGTGAGTGGCCGAACATTTGTGCCACATCGAGGTCGAAGGGGCGCTTGCCGTCGCCCTGTACGAACGAGAAGTGTGCGTCGCCAGTGGTTTCGCCCACCACATACATCGGAGCGCGTTCACGCTCGGCAATTTGACGCACGTGTTCGATGTGCTCCTCTTGTATGAGCAAGCCCATGCGCTCCTGGCTCTCGTTGGCAATGATTTCCTTGGCCGAGAGTGTGGGGTCGCCAATGGGCAACTTGGTCATGTCGATTTGTCCACCGCACTCCTCAACCAACTCGCTCAAGCAGTTAACGTGGCCTGCCGAACCGTGGTCGTGGATAGATACTACGGGGTTGACGTCCTCCTCGCACAAGGCGCGCACCAGGTTGTTGGCACGCTTCTGCATTTCGGGGTTGGCGCGCTGCACGGCGTTGAGCTCGATGCCGCTGCTGTAACGGCCGGTATCAACAGAACTTACTGAGCCGCCACCCAGACCGATGCGATAGTTGTCGCCACCTACCACAACAACCTTGTTACCCTTCTGCGGGGTGCCTTTCAAGCAGTCGCGCTTGGTGCCGTAGCCCACACCACCTGCCAGCATGATAACCTTGTCGTAGCCATACTTCTCGCCATTCTCCTGATGCTCGAAGGTGAGCACCGAACCGGCAATGAGGGGCTGGCCAAACTTGTTACCAAAGTCTGAGGCGCCATTCGAGGCCTTGATCAATATCTGTTCGGGAGTCTGGTACAACCACTGGCGCACGGGCAGAATGTCCTCCCATTCGCGGCCACCGTCAAGGCGCGGATAGGCTGTCATGTAAACTGCCGTACCGGCAATTGGCCATGAGCCGACACCACCGCCCATACGGTCGCGTATTTCGCCACCCGTACCGGTTGATGCGCCATTGAAGGGCTCTACGGTGGTGGGGAAGTTGTGCGTCTCGGCCTTGATTGAGATAACGCTCTCAATATCCTTAACGCGGAACCAGTCGCTTGTAGCGTGGTCGGCCGGGGCAAATTGTTCCACTACAGGGCCTTGGGCAAAAGCCACATTGTCCTTGTAGGCCGAAATAATATGGTGCGGGTTCTCCTTGGTCGTCTTCTTAATCATGGCGAAGAGCGACGAAGGCATTTCCTTGCCATCAATAACGAACGAGCCACCAAATATTTTGTGACGGCAGTGCTCAGAGTTGATTTGTGCAAAGCCAAACACCTCAGAGTCGGTGAGCTGGCGGCCGAGCTGCTTTTCTACGCCATGCAGATATTCGATTTCGGCAGGCGAGAGTGCAAGGCCTTCTTGCTCGTTGTAGCTCTCGAGGTCTGATATGTACTCAATGGGAGCAGGCTTGATATTGACCGTAAAAATCTCCTGATCAAGACCATTGTACATACGCTGCAACATGGGGTCGTGATCGGCCTTTTCGCTCTTGACAGGGAAATACTCTTCAATACGCGCAATGCCGCGGAGATTCATGTTTTGTGTAATCTCTACGGCATTGGTGCTCCAAGGCGTAATCATTTCACGGCGGGGGCCTACAAACCAGCCTTTCAGCGCGTCAGCCTCTTCAAGCTTGGCACCGCCATAAAGCCAGCACAGTTCTTCCACTTCGTTCTCAGAGAGCTTGTGATCTACCTGAGTGGCAATCACGCTCTTCTGCGGAGTTGTAAAAAACAATATCATATCGTGGTAAGGATTTTGATGATTTTCGATAATGCTGCAAATTTAGGGAAAAAAGCGGAGTGCGCAAAGTATTTTGTTGGACGCTGCAACAAAAAAGCGTAAATTTGCGCACCCCTCCGTTTATCACACATCTGCATATCAGCACATCTGCGAGCAAAGCGAGCGTCATGAGCAACAGTACACAAGGCAACACACAAGGCAAAACGAGTTTCGGACACGTGTTAAAATACACGGGTCTGTTTGGCAGTGTGCAAGGTCTGTCGATGCTGGCCGGTGTGGTGCGCACCAAGGTGGTGGCACTATTCCTTGGCCCGTCGGGCCTTGCGCTCATCAATCTGTACAACACCATGGCCAACCTGGTGAGCCAGTGCACCAATCTGGGCGTGTCGTTCAGTGCCGTGAAGGACGTGGCCGAATGCCATGCCGCGGGTGATGCCGCTGCCACCAGCCGCAGTGTGGAATCGGTACGTGTGTGGTGCATGATAACGGCCCTGTTTGGCACGGCAGTATGCCTCATGCTGAGTCCGCTCATCAGCTGGCTGACCTTTGGCAATCACGACTACACCCTGAGCATTGCCTTGCTCTCGCCCATGGTGGGCATGCTGGCTGTGACGGGCGGCGAAATGGCCATACTCAAGGGACTTAAACGCTTAAAGCGTGTGGCCTTTGTGTCGATGCTGGCGGCTGTGGCCTCGGTGGTGGTGTACATTCCGCTTTACGCCCTGTGGGGCATGGCGGCCATTGTGCCGGCACTGCTGCTGTGTAACCTGCTCATCATGGCCATACACCTGTATTACGCCACTCGCGTGATGCCCTGGCACTGCCCGCTGTTCAGCCGCAAGGCACTGGGGCGCGGTGTGCCATTCATCAAGCTGGGCGTGGCCTACATTGTGTCGGGCGCCTTTGGCCAGGGGGCCGAGTACGCCATGCGCGCTCTGCTGCTGCGCGATGGCGGCATGGACGTGGTGGGCTTTTACAACTGCGGCTACATGCTCATAGTGAGCTACACCTCGCTGGTGTTCTTGGCGGTTGAAAACGACTACTACCCGCGCCTGTCGGCCGTGATGCACCAGCGCACGTTGATAAACGATGCGGTGAACAAACAAATTGAGGTGTGCGCCCTGCTGGTGTCGCCTGTGCTGGTAGTGTTTGTGCTGTTAATGCCTTTTGTGGTGCGGCTGCTGTTTTCGGCCCAATTTGCCACAGCCGTGGGCATGTCCACCTGTGCCGTGTTCTACATGTTTTTCAGAGCCTTCACCCTGCCGGCTGCATACCTGCCGTTAGCTGCCGGCCACTCGCGCACCTACATGGCTATGGAGCTGATATACGATGTGGCACTCACCGCCGCAGTGCCTGTGGCCTACCACTATTACGGCCTCAACGGCACGGGCTGGGCCTTGTCAGTCATGGGTCTGCTCGACTTGCTGCTCATACATGGCTACTACCGCTACAAGTACCACTACCAGTTCCGCTGCCAAGCCTGGCACATCTATGCCGTGCAGTTTGCCTTGCTATGCGGTGCGGTATATGCCGCCCTCGAACTGCCGCTTGCGCCACGCTGTATGGTTGGCGCCGTAGTGGCGCTGACCTCCATCTGGCTCTCGCTGCGCCAGCTCAACAAGGAGACGGGCATGGTGGCCAAGGTGATGCAACGGTTTAAGAGGGGGCGCACTGAATAACAAACTCTTGACGACATTAGCTGAATAACTTCCTCTTAATAGCAGCCCACTGAATAGCTGCCCACTTGACAACAGCCCACTTGTCCACCACCAACTATCACAACTTGCTAAGTAGGTGTTCAAAATTATTTTTACATTGAAAGTGCATTATCGGGGCGCAGATGTTCCCTTCGGGTGAGGGAGCATAGCGGGCTATGTGACCGAGGCCGAAGGGGACAGATGCGTCTCGAGAATGTGCTTTCAATGTGAAAATGGCACCTACTGATTGTATAAAATAATTTTGAACACCTACTTAATATGCCCCAAATATCGATACTCGTTGCCGTTTACAACACCGCGTCATATCTGCCGCAATGCCTCGATTCGCTGTGCGGACAAACGTTGCGCGACATACAGATAATATGTATTGACGACTGCTCAACCGACCAGTCGCCACAGATACTGGCGGACTACGCCCGGCGCGACGCACGCATCACGCTGCTGCGCACACCGCACAACAGCGGACATGCCGCGGCACGCAACCTGGGACTGCAAATTGCCACGGGTGAATTTACCACCTTTGTGGACAGCGACGACTGGCTGGCACCCGACGCGCTTGAACAGGCTCTCGGGGCGCTGACACAGAACCCTGCAAACGATTGTGCCGTGATGCGCCTGATAATGTACTACCCCGACGACGGGCATGAGGTGGAGCACCCCCTGCACACTGGCGGCAAAGAGGCACTGACGGGCGAGGAGGCTTTTATGCTGAGCCTTGACAACTGGGCCATTCACGGGGTGTATGTGGTGCGCACCTCGCTGCACAAGCGCTACCCCTACGACGCATCGAGCATACTCTACAGCGACGAATATGCTACGCACCTGCACTACCTTAATGCCCGCCGCGTGGTGATGTGCCAGGGGCGCTACTATTACCGCCAGAACCCGGCTTCAACCACCCGTGCCTGCTCTATGCGCCGCTTTGCGTGTCTTGAGGCCGACCTGGGCAAGAGGCGGGCCATCGAGGCCGAGGCGGCCCAAGGGCATATTCCGCACCACGCTGCCGAGGCACTGCGCTTGTGCGAAACGCAGCGGTGGTGCAACATGATTGGCAGCTACCTGTTTCTGCTCGACAACAAAGCTCACTTTACGCCTGCCGAACGCCGCGAGGTGCTACAACGCATGGCGCGGGTGTTGCCCACTTTCAGTCGCAGCCTCATTACCTGGCGCATCAAGCTGCACCCATTTTACTGGCCGTTCCACAGTTTCGGTTTGCTGCGCGCCCAATGGTGGTTGCTGCACAAGTGGCGCACATGGCGCCACAACAGGTAGGCATTCTCACCACATCGCCCCATTGTGTAGCGACACAATGGGGCGACGCGTCCCGTGGCTGCTGGAAAATGCGGGACGAGACTGCTGAAAAATACCCCGACGCGAGACGCGTCGCCCCCATTAGAGATAGCGTTTGGTGGTAGCGTTTGGTGCTTGAAGAAACGCAAACACTAATGGGGGCGACGCGTCTCGCGTCGGGGTATTTTTCAACAGCCGCGTCGCACGTTCATCGGAGAATTTTTCAGCAGCATCGGGACACGTTGCCCCCCCATTAGCGCTTGCGTTTCTTGCAGCACGTTTCAGCCCCCCCCAAAAAAGCTGTCCCGTTTTTGAAGCCAATTTTGCACACCTACTTAAAATGGCGTTGATGATTGCCGCAACCGAATAACAATGCACTCTGCATTACTATTCTACGACAAGCATCAACGCCATACTTGTTATTTACACTTAAACACCAACCAGGGCACAGTGGCCTTTGTGTTAGTTGCATCAGAGCTTTCATCACCCGCCCCGATATGGTGAATGGCACCATCGTCTGAGCGATACCACGAGCGGTTTGAACGGCCTGTTATATATATGGCATCAACAAAGCCATACTCGCGCAACGCATCAGCAAAGTCCCACAGGGTTTCCTTATGACGCGTTTCGACAAACCAGATGCTGTCGTCGGACATACGCGCCAAGGCCCTGCGCTCCACCTTGCCATGCAGCACAAAACGGCTGGGCAACACACCATCGGACACAAGTACAAACTGGCGGAAGAAAGCCCCGCCCCGCTCGGCACAATAGTCCTTCAGCTTCTCGCTGCGCGACACGCCTATCACCACATTGCCGTTAGCCATGGCACAATAGCCCGCACGGGAGCGGTCGGTTTGCAACACCCTGCCGTCCACTACGAGAGAGCCCAGATACTGTCCCTCGGCAGTGAAATCTGCGCAGCGGGTGCTAAGCATAAGGCTGGTATCGGCAGTGTCGGGTGGCGACAGCACAATCTCGGCTTTAAGGTTGTCTATTTTGTAAAAGGTCATGGCCACACCCAGTATCGAGTCGCTGGTCACCTCTATCCGGCCTTTTACCGATTTGGTTGCCGATGTCCGCTCAAGTTTTTCCAAATTCTGTGAGGGCGATATGCCGACAGGCACACCAAAATCATAAAAATAGCGGTAAACCTTCCACCCCCCAAAACCACACGCACACACCATTATGGCAACTATGGCAGCAGCCACAAGTGTGGGCCATTTGCGACCACGCCGCATTTTGGCAGACTGTGCGGTTTGAGCCGAGCCACTATCCTCAATGGTAATGACAGGCACCTCGCCTTCGGGCTGTCCGGGAATGACATCAGGCTTTTCATCTATTATGATAACTGTTTTATCATTCATGCGATTGTCGTTTGTCATTGCCAGTCCTCCTTTTCCATTAAAGTTTTCAACTGTTTGAGTGCCTCCTTCGATGCTTTCAGCTTAAAGTCAACTCTCAAGCGATTGCCAGAGAGCAACAGTTCCTGACTTACCGTGTTAATGACATAAATGTAATTGCGGTTGACAATGAGGCTCTTGCCCACACGTACAAACATTTTGTCGGCAAGCAACTGCAGTTTCTCGTCAAAGAAATGCAGCTTGAAGGTCATCTTGTGCGGCTTGCCATTGGTAAGATATACGTCCGAATAGTTGCCATCGGCAGATATGAACGCTATATCCTCTGTTTGGATACGCACAAGTTCTGTTGAGGTAGATATTTTAAGCCATTCCATAAGCAGGTGTTCAAAATCTATACTATACCCGTTGGGGAATTCTTGGTAACGGATTAACAAGTTGACAGGTTAACAAGTAAGTATGCCATACACTGCTGCAAACTTACCTGTTACCCCGTTAACTTGTCTACGTGTCAACGTGTCTACTAATATAAGCAAATGCCCTGACTGTCAGCATCGCCCCTTCATACTACTTGCCGCCATTTATAATCACCACCGGCAGCGCGCACCACCCAGTTACTTTTTCTTTACCGTACCTTTGGCCACATCAACCACCCATGTGCCGAGTGATGTCTTGATGGTGTATACGCCATTTCGCACTGAAACGATGCGGGCCGTCATGCCCATAAACGAGTAGGTGCCATCGCTTGAGCGCTTGATGGTGTACTTGCCAAGGGGCGTGTTTACCACCACATTGCCGTTACTGGCACTCACCACGCCATAGGTGGTGCCCGACGGCGCACCGGCTATTTTCTGCTTCACTTGTTGCAGTGTGGTGGCAAGCACATTGTCGTCGCCATTGTCGTGTTGTACTGTTGTGTTAGCAAAAGTTGCGGTGCATGCAGTAGCAGCGAGCACCATTGTGAAGAAAAACTTTTTCATAATTTTCTGTCGTTTTAATGTGATACATTTGTTATTTGACAGTGCAAAATTAGTGACGTCCGTTTCGGTTTCCAATTATTTCTTCACTGCTTGTATAAGATGCCCGGCTTATTGTACAAGTTGACAAAAATCGGGGGTAAATTGCACGCAAAGTGCGCACCTCTCCCCCGGTTCTAATAATCCCGAAATAGGGATTTGTGCGCTACCAGAAGCTAAATCACATTTCACGATAGCAGGACTCTAAAAACAGAATTTTCAGGACCACCCTATAAACAAATAACCGCCGCGTTATGCTTGTAACGTGGCGGCTTAATAGTATTACAATAGTGTGCTCGAAGCGAGACTCGAACTCGCACGGACATTTCTGCCCAAAGGATTTTAAGTCCTTCGTGTCTACCATTCCACCATTCGAGCGACCTGAGAGCGGAAAACGAGACTCGAACTCGCGACCCCAACCTTGGCAAGGTTGTGCT
>ERZ1026866.254-NODE-254-length-35113-cov-41.158537_pt1 | contig 35113 bp, 29 predicted proteins | sample MGYA00380163_ERZ1026866 | MGnify/ENA primary metagenome ERZ1026866 (study PRJEB33269, sample SAMEA4719799) | human gut metagenome | biome: human-associated habitat; feature: organic feature; material: feces | place: Cameroon | collected 2013-10 ...
GTGCCCACGCTATGTTCCTGCCTCACGGATTGGGACACATGATGGGTATGGATGTACACGACATGGAGAACCTCGACCAGATTAACGTAGGCTTCGACGAGGAAGTACGTCCTAACCTGGAACAGTTTGGTACCAACTGTCTGCGCATGGGGCGCCGACTCCAGGAAGGTTTCGTAGTAACAGACGAGCCGGGCGTTTACTTCATTCCAGCCCTCATTGACGACTGGAAGGCGTCAGGTCACTGTGCAGAGTTCCTCAACTTCGATAAGATTGAGACTTACAAGGACTTCGGTGGCATCCGTATTGAGGACGATGTTCTCATCACCAAGGATGGTTGCAGATTCCTGGGCAAGGACCGCATCCCTTACCATCCAAAGGATGTTGAGGAATACATGGCAGCCAACAGAGAAGAAATCCGCTAGGCGAAACTGCCATTAACAAGAGAAGATTCTATCTTAAAGAGAGATAATACAATTACATTATTAATTTAAAGAGAAAAAAATTCATGAAGAAATCAATGATTGTCGCAGCCATGTTGGCTATGGTTGCTACTGGTGCAAGCGCTAAGAATGCTGCAGATTCAGCAGCCATCGCTAAGAACAAGCCAGTTTTCACTGTAGTGAAGCAGAATCCTATTACAAGCATCAAGGATCAGAACCGTAGCGGTACGTGCTGGGCTTACTCTACTCTCAGTTTCTTCGAGAGCGAGATTTTGAAGAACACAGGCAAGACATTCAACCTGAGCGAGATGTTCGTTGCCAACAAGACTTATATGGATCGCGCCACAATGGCTGTGAGAATGCACGGCGACGTAAGCTTCTCTCAGGGTGGTAGCGCATACGATGTACTCTATGCTTTGCAGCACTATGGCATCGTACCAGAGGATGCTATGCCAGCTCCAGGTACAATGACAGGCGACTCACTGGCTAACTTCGGCGAGTTCTTCGACGTAATGACTCCATACGTAGAGGCTGTAGCAAAGAGCACAGCCAAGAAGCTTTCTCCAGCTTGGAAGAATGGTCTTCAGGGCATCATCGACTCATATATCGGCAAGACTCCTGAAAAGTTTACTTACCAGGGCAAGCAGTATACTCCAGAGACTTTCTGCAAGAGCCTCGGCTTGAACCTCGATGATTATGTAACCATCACCAGCTACACACACCACCCAATGTGGAGCAAGTTTGCTGTTGAGGTACAGGACAACTGGCGCTGGCCTTTGAGCTACAACGTTCCTATGGACGACCTCTGCAAGATTATCGACAACGCCGTAAACAATGGCTATACCATAGCTTGGGGAGGTGACGTAACAGAGGACGGTTTCACACGCAAGGGTCTCGGTATCGCTTACGACGTGAAGAAGGTACGTTCTATGGCAGGTACAGACGCTGACCACTGGTTCAAGCTCTCTAAGGACGAGAAGAAGGAGAAGTTCGATTCACTCGGCGTAAACGCTCCTGAGGTAGTTCCTACACAGGCTATGCGCCAGGAAGCATTCGACAACTGGGAGACAACAGACGACCACGGAATGCACATCTACGGTATCGCAAAGGACCAGAACGGCAAGGAGTACTATATGGTAAAGAACTCTTGGGGTGAGTATGGTGACTACAAGGGCACCTGGTACATGACCAAGGCATTCGTAGCTTACAAGACTATGGACTTCATGGTTAACAAGAACGCCATCCCTAAGGATATCCGCAAGAAGCTCGGAATCTAATAAAAACAAAATATTTAAAGGCAGCAAACCTAGGTTTGCTGCCTTTTTTTATTATTTCTTCGTAATTATGTTAAATTCCTAGGAAAAAGTTTCCGTTTGTCATTTTATTTTTGTAACTTTGGGGGCAGAAATAAAAATAATTAAAAATGCATTTTAAATGGAATTACGAAGAACCTTCACCGGAGCAAGAAAAAACGGCTAACGAACTAGCCGTGAAGCTCAGCATCAGCCCTATCCTGGCGAATCTTCTCATCCATCGAGGCATTACGACCGAGTCGGCAGCCAAGCGATTCTTCCGTCCACAGCTTTCCGACCTGATCAATCCTTTCCTGATGAAGGATATGGATATCGCCGTAGACCGCCTCAACGATGCCATGGGACGCAAGGAGCGCATTCTCGTTTACGGCGATTACGACGTAGACGGCTGCACGGCTGTAGCATTGGTGTATAAGTTTCTGCAGCAATTCTATTCCAACATCGATTACTACATCCCCGACCGATATGACGAAGGCTATGGAGTAAGCAAAAAGGGAATAGACTTTGCACATGAAACTGGTGTGAAACTCATCATCATCCTCGATTGCGGCATCAAGGCCATCAAGGAGATTGAATATGCCAAAAGCCTTGGCATAGACTTCATCATCTGCGACCATCATGTTCCCGACGACGTGATGCCACCCGCTGTGGCTATACTCAACCCTAAGCGCCCGGATGATCCATTCCCATTCAAGCACCTCTGCGGATGCGGCGTGGGATTCAAATTCATGCAGGCCTTTGCCAAGAACAACAACATTCCGTTCTCCCGACTTATCCCATTGCTCGACCTCTGTGCAGTGAGCATTGCTGCAGATATCGTGCCTGTAGTAGATGAGAACAGAATCCTGGCTTTCCATGGCTTGAAACTGCTCAACACCAACCCGAGCATCGGATTGAAAGCCATCATCGACATCTGCGGTCTGAACGGCCGAGAGCTGGGCATGAGCGATATCGTCTTCAAGATTGGTCCTAGAATCAATGCCTCCGGACGTATGGAGAATGGCAAGGAAAGCGTGGATTTGCTGGTGGAACGTGACTATGGGCACGCACTGCACATGGCAAAGCACATCAACGAATACAACGAACAGCGCAAGGACATCGACAAGCAGATGACAGAGGAAGCCAACCTGATTGTTTCAAGACTGGAAACCCAGAAGCACAACTCAAGCATCGTGCTCTATGATGAGGGATGGAAAAAGGGAGTCATCGGCATCGTAGCCTCAAGACTCACGGAAATCTACTTCCGTCCTACCGTGGTATTGACCCGCGAAGGAGAACTGGCTACCGGTTCTGCCCGCAGCGTGACCGGATTTGACGTTTATTCAGCCATCAAGAGCTGCCGCGACCTGCTCGTGAACTTCGGAGGTCATACCTACGCATGCGGTCTTACCTTAAGATGGGAGCATATCAAGGAATTCAGAGACAGATTTCAGAAATATGTGGCAGAACACATAGCCCCTGAACAGACGGAAGCCCTGCTCAACATAGATGCAGTGATAGATTTCAAGGACATCAGCAAGCAGCTGCATGCCGACCTGAAGCGATTCTCGCCGTTTGGTCCCTGCAACCCTAAACCTGTGTTCTGTACCCGAAAGGTATATGACTACGGAACCAGCAAGGTGGTGGGTAGAGAACAGGAACACATCAAGCTGGAATTGGTGGATTCAAAGTCGAGCACCGTCATGAACGGTATAGCCTTCGGACAGAGTGCAGCAGCCCGCTACATCAAGAGCCGCCGCAGTTTCGACATTGTTTATACCATCGAAGACAATATCTTCAAGAAGAACCAAGTACAGCTTCAGATAGAAGATATCCGTCCTAACGATTAAAGAAAGAAGATTATGGCAGATAAATTTCAATCTATTCTGCAAAAATACTGGGGGTATCCCGATTTCCGAGGCATTCAGCGCAATATCATTGAAAGCATTGCCAGCGGACGGGATACCCTCGGTCTTATGCCTACAGGCGGTGGCAAGTCAATCACATTCCAGGTGCCAGCCCTGGCACAGGAAGGGGTATGCATCGTGATAACCCCTCTCATCGCCCTGATGAAAGACCAGGTGCAGCACCTCAGAGAACATGGCATCCTGGCTGATGCCATCTATGCCGACAAATCGAGAAGCGAAATCCTGCAAACCCTCGACAACGCCATCTTCGGAGGTGTGAAGATTCTGTATGTTTCCCCCGAAAGACTTGCCTCGGAGATGTTTCAAACCAAATTACGCCACATTCATGTAAGTTTTATCACGGTAGATGAAGCCCACTGCATCAGTCAGTGGGGCTACGACTTCCGTCCCTCCTATCTGCAGATAGCCAGCATCAGGGAGATGAAACCTGGCATTCCGATACTTGCCCTTACCGCCACAGCTACCCCCGAAGTAGTAGACGACATACAGGAAAGGCTCCATTTCAAGGAAAAGAATGTCTTCAAGATGAGTTTCGAGCGCAAGAACCTGGCTTACGTAGTACGCGAAGCTGAGGATAAGCAGGGCGAGATGATTCATATCCTGCAAAGCGTGGGAGGCTCCGCCATCATTTATGCCCGCAGCAGAAAGCGAACCAAGGAGATGGCGCAGCTGCTCTCGCAACAGGGCATTACCGCCACCTTTTATCATGCCGGACTGGATCCCGACGTAAAAGACCAGCGACAGAAGGCTTGGCAGAAGGACGAAGTAAGGGTGATGTGCGCAACCAATGCCTTCGGTATGGGAATCGACAAGCCGGATGTGCGTGTGGTGATTCACATAGACTGTCCGGACTCGCTGGAAGCCTATTTCCAGGAAGCAGGACGTGCGGGAAGAGACGGACAGAAATCATACGCCGTACTTCTCTACAACAAGCACGACGAGCTGAAACTATGCAAGCGCGTAGATGATACCTTCCCACCCAAAGAACTCATACAAGACATCTATGAACATCTGGCTTACTTCTACCAGATAGGCGTGGGCAGCGGACAGGGAAAGACCTTCGAGTTTGATATCGAAAAATTCTGCGTCACCTACAAGTACTTCCCTACCAAGGTAGATGCTGCTCTTCGCATTCTGGAGAGAAGCGGATATCTGCATTATGAGGATAATCCCGACGGCAAGGCACGAGTGATGTTCCTGCTAGGCAGAAACGACCTTTACCAGCTAGATCAGCTCGTTCCCAGCCAGGATGCCGTCGTCACCGCCCTACTACGTTCCTATGGAAGTCTCTTTGTTGATCTTACCTATATCGACGAGACGATGATAGCCCGACAGGCAGAGCTAACCATCCAGCAGGTATATTTTGCTCTCAAGAGTCTGGCAGCCCGCCATATCATCCAATTCATCCCTCGCCGCAAGATACCTTTTATCAGTTATACCCGCGACAGGGTGGATGGTGACAAAGTGGTGATTCCTAAAGAAGTATGGGAGTCGAGACGTGAGCAATACGAGAAGCGCATCAAAAGCATGATTCGCTATGCCAAGAACGACGAGGTATGCCGTTCAAGACAGCTACTCGCCTATTTTGGAGAAGAGAACGACAGAGATTGCAAGCAATGCGACGTATGCCTGGCTGATCAGGCTGAAGAAAGAGAGAAGGAACTCCGCAGGAAAGTAGCAGAAAACCAGATCATCATAGAAGACCATCATATCATAGAAAAAAAGGATTAGGAATATCTTCTGATCAATCAAATTAAAAAGGGGACGAACCATCTCGGTCCGTCCCCTTTTAAAACATTATGTACGAGAAAAAAATTAGTTATTCTCTGGGCGAAGTTTACGTACTGTAACACCAGCCTGCCACATTTCCTTGTTGCGCATAGCCTCGAGTTCAGCATTCAACTTCTCACGGTAATCAGCCTGAGAGTTCTTGTCGATAGAAATCTGAGCCTCATTACCAGTCTTAACAGAGTAATACAACCACTCCATAACAGGCTTGATAGCCTCACGGAAACGAGGAGCCCAGTCAAGAGCACCACGCTGAGCTGTTGTAGAACAGTTAGCATACATCCAATCCATACCCTTAGCACCGAAGAGAGGGCCAAGGCTCTGAGTCAACTCCTCAACAGTCTCGTTGAATGCCTCAGATGGAGAGTGACCGTTCTCACGGAGCACATCGTACTGAGCCTCCAAGAGACCCTCGATAGCACCCATCAAAGAACCACGCTCACCAGTAAGGTCAGAAGTAGCCTCACGCTGGAATGTAGTCTTGAACAAATATCCTGCACCGATACCGATACCGAATGCAATAGTCTTTTCCTCTGCCTTGCCAGATGCATCCTGGTAAACAGCGTAAGAGCAGTTCAAACCACGACCCTCGCAGAACATAGTGCGGAGAGAAGTACCAGAACCCTTAGGTGCAACCATGATAACATCAATATCCTTAGGTGGAACTACGCCTGTGCGATCGCTCCAGTTGATAGCGAAACCATGTGAATAATACAAAGTCTTACCTGCTGTGAGGTGTGGCTTAATTTTTGGCCAGCAAGCAATCTGACCGGCATCAGAAAGCAACATACAGATGATAGTACCCTTCTCAGCAGCTTCCTCGATAGAGAACAAAGTCTTGCCTGGTACCCAGCCATCCTTCAAACACTTCTCGTAGGTCTTACCCTGACGCTGTCCGACGATGACGTTGAAACCATTATCGCGAAGGTTACAAGCCTGACCAGGACCCTGGATACCATAACCGATAACTGCGATAGTTTCGTTCTTCAATACTTCACGTGCTTTCTCCAATGAAAATTCATGACTAGTGACAACAGTTTCCATTACGCCACCGAAATTCATTTCTGCCATAATTGTAATTTAATTTGTGCGGCTTGCCTTTATGGAGCCGCGGGTTATACTTGTCCATACGGATGCGAGCTGTATTCTTATCCAAAGAGAGCCTGTTTGATCCGTCCACTGCCTATCCAAGGTAGCGGCACTGGGTTTATTCTTTATTTCGAGTGCAAAGGTAATGATTTAAAATGACACTACCAAATTTTTCTATCACTTTTTTATAAATTTTAGCTTACTTCTTACGATTTCCACCTCATTTTCGTCATTTCTGCATATTTTTGTTATTTTTATGCAGAATTCTTCGTCTTCTACCTGCTCCATATAGAATTTCAATTTGTCACCCTGATGGCTCTCGGCAACATAAGCTATCTCGAATCTTTGCAGGAAATGTGTCAAATAGTAATCGATGTCGAAGAGGTCGAGGATGTGTTCGATGTACTTTACGGAGTTGATATGCCCGTTTACATCCACATCATTATAATAGGTATCGATGGTGCGGACCAGCTTTGCCTCCTTACTCATCTTCACTCTGGAACTTGCAGCAATAGGACAAAGTTTTTCAGTTTCGATATATTCCTTGATCAAACCATCATTAATTTCAAAAATATCTACAGGCTGTCGGGTCTCCGTATCAATCATCGCCCAAACACTCTTGCCATAGCCATACACTTTCTCATCTTTTCCGCAAATCTTGAAATCACGGGATGTGAAATACTTCATGGCACTCTCTACCCATGTTTCCACGAAGAACTTATCGTATGATTTTGGCATTTCTATCATTTCTACGGCAAGACGGCTCAATACCCAAGTCTTGTGGCGAGGCATCAGATAATTCATTCCATAGCCACGGTCGTTGCTATGAAAATCGGCTGCGTTCAAAAGATGATTGCCCAGGTGTCCCATGAAGAGATGACTGGAAAAGTCGCAATGGAAGGGTTCTGCCAAAAACTCATAGCGACCTACTTTACTTAATAATTCTGGTTTCATACTAATTTCTTTTATTCGTTTACACCTTATTATATATATAGCGTTATTATATATATAGCGTTATTATATATATAACGTCATTATATATATAGCGAAAAATTCCGGCTTATATTGTATAGCAAAAGCCCTGTTTGCATAAAGGACGAAAAATATGCTTGTATATAAGACAAAAAATCAGCTTGTATATAAGACAAAAAATCAGCTTGTATATAAGACAAAAATCCCTCTGTTCCTCCGATTTTCAAATCAAAGGAACAAAGGGATCTATTGAATCATAAATGGATTATCCTTCTGAATTCTGCTTCACATAGTCGGAAACCGGCTCGTCGAAGCTTCGGGTTACGGCAATTCGTCCACTTCGGGTATATTGCAGGAGACAGTCGAAACTATTCAGCTTATGGAAGAGGTCGGTGATATCCTCGGTAAGTCCTGCCAAAAGCACGGTGCTATAGGTAGGATTCACCTCCATCATGCGAGCATCGTGCTTGCGGATGGTGCGGGATACCTCTGGATTTTCCAACAAGACAGGGGTAGAAATCTTAAAGAGTGCCACCTCGTGAATGAAAATCTGATCGTCGGTGTAGTAATCACTCTTCACCACATCAATCTTCTTTTCAATCGCCTTGTTGATTTTCTCTATCTGCTCAGCGTCGCTCCACACAGTAATCGTGTATTTATGGATGTTCTTGATGCTACTAGCCGATACATTCAAGCTCTCGATGTTAACCTGTCTGCGAGTGAACACAGTTGTAATCTGATTCAGAATACCCGCGATATTCTCAGAATAGACAAGCAACGTATATAATTTCTTTTCGTTGTTATTCTCCATAATTCTTTTCTTTATTAATAGTGAAGCTCAAGCTGCATTTCATCCACACTCTTTCCAGGCAGGGTCATCGGAACGATGTCCTCGTCTTCCTTGATGGCGCACTCCAGAAGATATGGTCCCTTGGTGCTTATCATCTTCTCTACCTTCGCCTTCAAGTCCTTGCGGTCGATAACCACATCGTATGGGATGCCATAAGCCTTGGCGATTTCCTCATAGCGTGGGTTCAGCATGTGGGTGAAAGAGTGACGTCCCTCGAACATCAAGTCCTGCCACTGGCGCACATTACCCAGATAGTTGTTGTTCAGGAGAATCATCTTAACCGGTGCCTGCTGCTCCATGATGGTACCCAACTCCTGGATGTTCATCTGGAATCCGCCATCACCGAAGAAACAGCAGATAGTTCTGTCTGGAGCACCGAAGGTAGCGCCGATAGCTGCTGGAAGACCGAAGCCCATGGTTCCGAAACCACCGCTGGTCACGATGCTCAACTTCTTGGTAAACTTGAAGTAGCGGCTACTGATCATCTGGTTCTGACCTACATCGTTCACGAGAACCGCCTCATTATGAGTAGCTTCTGTCACCACATTGGTCACCTCGCCCATGAGCAGAGGTCCTTCTGTAGGATGGATATCCTTTTCTATCACCTTCTCCTGCTCCTGCTGGCGATATTCCTCGAAGGAATCTCTCCATTCGCGGTGAACATTCTTGTTCAGGAGACGGGTGATGGCTGGCAGCGACTGCTTGCAATCGCCAATCACAGCCACATCTGTCTTGATAACCTTATCGATTTCCGACTTGTCGATATCCAGATGGATAATCTTAGCCTGCTTGGCGTATTTAGACGGAACGCCCGTGATACGGTCGCTGAAACGCATACCGATGGCGATGAGCACATCACACTCCTGGGTCTTCATATTGGTAGCATAGGAACCATGCATACCGAGCATACCCATGTTGAGAGGGTGATTGCTAGGAAGAGCAGAAAGACCGAGCAGGGTGCGACCTGCCGGGATGTCTGCCTTCTCCAGGAATTCCAACAATTCATTATGGGCACCTCCCAGCTCTACACCATGCCCCACGAGGGCAAAAGGCTTCTTTGCCTGATTGATGAGTTCTGCAGCCTCAGCCACAGCCTTCTCATCAATCTTAGGATATGGATTATAAGATGTAACCTTCTCGCATTTCACTGGTTCCCACTCGCAAGTTGCAATCTGGGCATTCTTGGTGAAGTCGAGTACCACCGGACCCGGTCGACCGCTACGAGCGATATAGAACGCACGGCTCACAGCCCACGCTACATCCTCAGGACGGCGAATCTGATAAGCCCACTTAGAGATAGGCTGGGTAACGCCCACCAGGTCAACCTCCTGGAAGGCATCAGTACCCAAAGCACCCACACCCACCTGTCCGGCGATAACCACGATAGGCGTAGAATCCATCATGGCATCAGCAATACCGGTGAGCGTATTGGTAGCTCCAGGACCACTAGTCACGAGAGTCACACCCACTTCGCCGCTGACTCGGGCATATCCCTGTGCAGCGTGAGCAGCAGCCTGCTCGTGACGAACCAAGATGTGATCGAACATCTTCTTCTCTCCTCTCGTGTAACCATACAGCGCATCAAACACTGGCATGATACTACCGCCCGGATAACCGAAGATGGTCTTTACCCCTTCGTTATGCAGCGAGCGCATCAATGCTTCAGCTCCTGTTATTACTTCTTTTGCCATTTATCTGTTATTATTCTGAAAAATTCAAAAACTTGTTATCTTTTCTCTATTAGTCGATGATTCTCGCACCTTAGTCGATGATTCTCACACCGCCCTTATCTGCAGAACTTACGCTCTGGGCGTAGGCACGCAAAGCCTTGCTAACCACACGGTTTCGCTTCAAAGGCTGTTGTGGGCGCGCTGCAAGCTCCTCATCAGAAAGCTTCACGTTGATAGAACGGCTAGGAATATCGATAACGATGATATCGCCATCCTTGATCTTACCGATGTTGCCACCGGCAGCAGCCTCAGGACTGATATGACCGATACTCAAGCCTGAAGTACCACCCGAGAAGCGGCCATCGGTGATGAGCGCACATTCCTTTCCGAGGTGACGGCTCTTGATGTAAGAGGTAGGATAAAGCATTTCCTGCATGCCAGGACCGCCCTTAGGACCTTCGTGAGTAATCACTACGCAATCGCCAGAATTCACCTTGCCACCCAAGATTCCCTCACAGGCATCCTCCTGAGAGTCGAAGCATACGGCAGGACCCTCAAAGTGCCAAAGCACTGGGTCAACACCGGCAGTCTTCACAACGCAACCATTCTGGGCGATGTTGCCGAAGAGCACTGCCAAACCGCCATCCTTGGTGTAAGCATGCTCCAAGTCGCGGATACAACCATTTTCTCTGTCTGTATCAAGGCTCTCCCACTGTGCATCCTGGCTACCCATCTGGGTAGAGAACTTTCTGCCAGGGGCAGAATGATAGATTCTGTCAGCCTCTGGGTCGATGCTAGCACCTGTGATATCATATTTCTTCATCTGTTCTGCAAGGGTATGACCATCCACACGCATCACGTTGCCATTGATAAGTCCGCCCTTGTTCAACTCGTTCAAGATGCCCAGGATACCACCGGCACGGTTGCACTCCTGCACGCTATACTTCTGAGTATTAGGAGAAAGCTTGCAGAGGCAAGGCACCTTGCGGCTCAAAGCGTCGATGTCTTCCATCTTGAAGTCGGCACCAGCTTCCTGAGCCACAGCCAACAGGTGGAGCACGGTGTTGGTGCTACCGCCCATGGCGATATCAAGTGTCATGGCGTTGAGGAAGGCGTCACGGGTAGCGATATTGCGTGGCAAAACGCTCTCGTCACCATCCTGATAGTATGCGTATGCATTCTTAACCACCTGGCGGGCAGCCTCCTTGAAGAGTTCGATGCGGTTCTTATGGGTAGCAAGAATGGTTCCGTTTCCCGGAAGACTCAAACCGATAGCCTCGGTAAGAGAGTTCATGGAGTTGGCTGTGAACATACCCGAGCAGCTTCCGCAACCAGGGCAGGCACACTTTTCAATCTGCTCCATCTCCTCGTCAGAAATACTGGTATCAGCACCCTTGATCATTGCGGTAATCAAGTCGGCATTCTCGCCTTTCCAGCGGCCAGCCTCCATCGGACCACCCGAACAGAACACGGTAGGGATATTCAATCGCATAGATGCCATGAGCATACCTGGAGTCACCTTGTCACAGTTGGAGATGCAGATCATGGCATCCGCCTTGTGAGCATTGACCATATATTCCACAGAATCAGCGATGATGTCACGGCTTGGCAAAGAATAGAGCATTCCGTCGTGGCCCATAGCGATACCATCATCCACAGCGATGGTATTAAACTCGGCTGCATAGCAACCCATAGCCTCAATTTCCTTCTTGACAATCTGACCAATCTCGTGAAGATGAGTATGACCTGGAACAAACTGTGTAAAGCTGTTCACGATAGCGATGATTGGCTTGCCAAACTGCTCATGTTTCATACCTGCAGCTACCCAGAGTGCACGGGCACCTGCCATTCTTCTGCCTTCAGTACAGACGCTACTTCTTAATGGATGTTTCATATTGAATTATCTCTTTTATTTTTCTTGTTCGTTACTACGAAAAGGACTCTTTCGAGACCTCATCTTTTATTTTTGCCTGCAAAGATAATGAGAATTTATGTAATAACCAACAAATTTCGTATAAACTTTCAAAAAATCACGAATTTTGTTATAAAATAAAGCTTTATTCTAACAGATTATCAGCTAAAACGCACGTTTCACGAGATATTGAGCAAAAAAAGAAGGGCAAAAGCATCAATACAGAATTAAGTTTGATGCTTTTACCCTTGTATAGAAAATAGGAATTATCCTAGAGTTCGAAGACCTGTGAAGAACGGGCTTTTACTTCCACAGCCTTGCTGCCAAGACCATTTACCTGAAGCTTGAGCGTACGAGGCAAGGCATTCACCACCTTGAGCCACGTTTTGCCCGTCTTTGAATCCTTCACCACGCTGGTTCCCACATAACGCTGCAAGGCAGCAGGAAGATTCAGCTCTGAAGCAATGTAAGTATCGCCGGCATGCTGACCGAACATCTTCTGCATCTTGTAGCTCTCGGTGAGACGGATTTTCTCGCTGTTATCGAAGTAGATCATATCCGGATTCCAGTTGCTATAACCGTTCTTGCAGAGCAGCGGAGCATAGGAGGTCATTTCTACCACATCACCATTACGCTCTACATTGCAGAGGTGGATGCCTTCTGCCAGGGCACGGTCCAACTCATTATTGCCGTTGGCAGCATACTCGCCCAGATATACCTTCGGAGCCTTGCGGTCGTAGTTATCATAATAATCCTGATGGTTGATGAACCATCCTGGTTTTTCGTAATAGTGCTCATCCACCGCATCAATCCACTTCTTGTTCTCCTTGGCAATCTTCCAGCCCTCGATATAATCAGAAGATGGATAGTGGAACGGACCTACGGTGCCAACCACCTCTATCTCAGGATGCTTCTCCTTCAGGGCCTTGCATATCATCAGATAACGCTGCTCGAAATCGGTGGAAATCAAATCTTCGTTACCGATTCCCACCATCTTCAGGTTGAATGGAGCGGGATGACCGGCATCAGCTCTCATCTTTGCCCACTTCGATGTGGCAGGGTCGCCATTCGCCCACTCCACCAGGTCGATTACATCCTGAACATACTGAGGCATATCAGCCATCGGGATACCTCCCTGCTGACCGCAGATGCCCTGAGCATTAGGCTGCGAATTCTGGCAAGGCACACCTGCTGCCAACACTGGCAGCGGCTCTGCTCCCATATCCTCGCACCACTGGAAATACTCAAAGAAGCCCAGTTTGCGGGTCTGGTGATAGTTCCAGATATTCTTTGCAGGCTTGCGGTCCTTCAGCGGTCCCACGCTCTCCTTCCAGTGATAGATGTTCTCCAAGCCCTGCCCATGAAGCATGCAGCCGCCCGGGAATCTTACGAAGCGAGGCTTCAAATCAGCGATTACCTCTGCCAGATCCTTGCGCAGTCCATGTCCCTTATAGGTATCCTGCGGCATGAGGCTCAGCATATCCACAGCCACTCTGTCTTTGCCCTTAGGGATAACGGCAAAACGGATATTCTTGCCCAGTTCACCCTTATATTTATCAGAAATCACGAGCTGGGTCTTATATTCGTTCCATTCGCCGCCCTGCACCTTCAGTTTAGCCTGAGCCACTATCTGGTTCTCAGCATCCACCAAGGCCACGGTGAGCTGCTTTTTCTTGCCATCCATGCAGCGGGCATAGAGACTCACATCGTAGGCAGCACGCTTCACGGTGATGCCCTCCCAGCCTATATTATAAATAGGTGTCTCGCCCAGGATGGCATAATGAGGATTGTTCTGGCTCACACCATTCTCTGAAGAAACAACAGAGGTTGAAGTCTCTGAAGAAGAGGCAGATGATGAACCCACCTGCAAATTCAATCCCTGCCAAGCCGTGATGGCATTCCAGCCTTTTCTTTCTCCGTTATACTCAAAGTCGCCATTCTGCAGCAGCTCGGCACAAAGGCCACCATCAGCAGCACGGCTGATATCCTCGAAGAATATACCGATGAGTTTGTCAGAGATGCGATGTGATTTCTGAGCCTTGATCTGAAGCTGGGCAGAAACCTCGTTGCCTGCAGCCAGTTCTACATTCTTTTCCTTCAGATAAGCCTGAAGCTCAGCTTCGTTATGAGGCAGGAGCCTGTTGTTCTCTCTGTTTTCCTCAGCTAGTGCCTTGTGCCAGGCACGGATATAGTTGAGATGGATGGCAGGAATCTCGAAATCGTTGCCTTCCACCAACTTACCGTTGATGGTAGCCGTATCACGCTGCCAGAGTACATCGTCGGCTGTGGCTTCCAGCGAATCCTCTTCAAAGGTGCGGAAATCCTTGTCGGCATGCACATATCGCTTGCCCTTGGCAGTTTTCAGATAGATATCGAAAGATCCGTCGTCCATCTGATAGGCAGCCACATCCTTGATACCCTTCTCCTTCATGATAGGATAATCCTGAGGGCGCCAGGTAACCAAATCCTCTGAATAAGCCACGGCAAACTGAGGCGAACGGGTATTCACACTCCAGAGCGCACGCCAGGTGCCATCGTTCGCCTTCATCACAAACGGGCGATACATCTTCTTCTCGCTGCCCCACGGACCGTAGTCGCTGGTACAGAGCTGACCTACATTCACCCAGCGATCATCGTCGGTGAGATAAGCCAGATGCAAGCCCTGGTCTGCCGCAGGAGAATAAACGAAGATTTGGCAAGTGGAATCCTTGCCCACGATTCTATAAGCCGGTGCATCCTTATCTATAGGCGCATTAGCCACACTCGCAGCAGAAGCATTCGCTCTAGCTGCATTCGCAGCAGCCGCAACCTTGTTTCGGGCAGCCGCCTTACAGATTTGCTTCTTTACCGGAGTCAGCGCCACGGCTTGCATCATAGCCAGCAATGCCGCCGAAAAGAGCAGAAACTTTGGTTTCATCATATTTTCTATATTTAAATTATCGGATTGTTTTTAGATTTCTATTATTTCACCTTAATTATACATACGCTTAATAAATAAACTATGCAAATATATGAAAAAAGGCAGGCTGCTTCACAGTAGCCTACCTCCACGAATCGCATAACGGTCTTTTCTGCACTTTTGGGGCAGAATAGACCTATTTATAAAACTCTTTTTTTCCGGCGGCAAGGGTATTCTTCATCAAAGAACAGATAGTCATCGGTCCTACACCTCCAGGTACTGGAGTGATGAAAGAGCACTTCTCTGCCACCTCATCAAATTTCACGTCGCCATTCAGGCGGAATCCGCTTTTCTTCGATGCATCAGGCACACGGGTGGTACCCACATCGATAACCACGGCTCCCGGCTTCACCATGTCGGCAGTAACGAAATCAGGCTTGCCGATAGCAGCAATGATGATGTCTGCTTCTCGGCATTCCTCCTTCAGATGAGCCGAATGAGAATGGCACACGGTGACAGTGGCGTCGCCATACTGCTTCTGCATCATCAGCTGGGCCATAGGTTTGCCCACGATGTTGCTTCTGCCCAGGATGACGCATTTCTTGCCACTGGTCGGGATGTTGTAATGCTGCAAGAGGGTAAGGATGCCCAGCGGCGTGGCAGAGATGAAGCTAGGCATGCCCAGTGCCATGCGTCCCACGTTTACGGGATGGAAACCATCCACATCCTTGCGATAGTCTATCGCCATGGTCACCTTCTGCTCGTCAATATGCTTAGGCAGAGGAAGCTGCACGATGAATCCGTCCACATCCTCATCCTTGTTCAGCCTGTCAACGCAGGCCAGGAGTTCCTCTTCAGTCACATCATCCTCATATCGAATGAGTGTCGACTTAAAGCCACATTTCTCGCAAGCCAAGACCTTGTTCTTCACATAGGTCTCGCTTCCTCCGTCGTGTCCCACGAGCACAGCAACCAGATGAGGTTGCTTTCCGCCCTGTGCCACAATCTGTGCCACCTCTTGGGCTATCTGTTCCTTGATGGCGGCTGCTGTCGCCTTTCCGTCGATTAACTTCATTTTTTCTTTAGTTTATAATTTATAGTTTATAGTTTATAGGACATTCTTGCCTATCGCAAGTTTGCTATACGGCGAAGCCGCTATAAACTATTAACTATCAACTGATTTACATTCCTGGCATCTTAGGCATGCCTGGCATACCCTTCATGCGGCTCATCATCTGGGCCATCTTGTTGCCTGTCATCATCTGCATCATCTTGCGGGTTTGGTCAAACTGCTTGATGAGCTTGTTCACCTCCTGGATATCAGTGCCCGAACCCTTAGCGATACGCTGGCGGCGGCTGGTATTGAGGATTCCAGGATTAGAGCGCTCCTTTGGAGTCATACTCTGGATGATAGCCTCTACACTCTTGAAGGCATCCTCAGGAATATCAACGTCGCGGATAGCCTTGCCTACACCAGGAATCATGGCAGCCAGGTCCTTGATGTTACCCATCTTCTTGATCTGCTGAATCTGATTGTAGAAATCGTTGAAGTCGAACTGGTTCTTGCGAATCTTCTTCTCCAGCTTCTTGGCCTCCTCCAGGTCAAACTGCTCCTGCGCACGCTCTACCAGGGAAACCACGTCACCCATACCCAGAATACGGTCGGCCATACGGGCTGGATGGAACACGTCGATGGCCTCCATCTTCTCGCCAGTACCGATAAACTTGATAGGCTTGGTAACCACGGTGCGGATACTGAGGGCAGCACCACCACGGGTATCACCATCGAGCTTGGTGAGAACTACACCATTGAAGTCGAGGCGATCGTTGAACTCCTTGGCTGTATTTACAGCATCCTGACCCGTCATAGAGTCAACTACGAAAAGCGTCTCATCTGGGTTGAGGTGATTCTTGAGGTTGCTGATTTCCTGCATCATCTGCTCATCAACAGCCAATCGACCGGCAGTATCGACGATGACCACATCGTTGCCGTTGGTCTTAGCCTGCTGCAAAGCGTGGTCAGCGATGCTGAGCACATCCTTGTTATCAGGCTCACTATATACAGGCACACCCACCTGTTCGCCTACTACATGGAGCTGCTGGATAGCAGCAGGACGATATACGTCGCAAGCTACGAGCAAAGGCTTCTTTCCTTTTTTGTTCTTGAGCATATTGGCAAGCTTACCGCTGAAGGTAGTCTTACCAGAACCCTGCAAACCACTCATCAGGATTACAGCAGGGCGACTCTCCAAATGCAATGGAGCTTCCTCGCCTCCCATCAGCTCAGCGAGTTCGTCGTGAACCAACTTCACCATCAACTGGCCTGGCTTCACGGCTGTCAAAACATTCATGCCGAGTGCTTTTTCCTTCACCTTGTTGGTGAATTCCTTGGCAACTTTATAGTTAACGTCGGCATCGAGGAGTGCACGGCGCACATCCTTCATGGTCTCAGCCACGTTGATTTCGGTAATTTTACCCTCACCCTTCAAGATTTTGAAGGAACGTTCTAATCTATCACTTAAATTTTCAAACATTTCTTATTATTTCTTTTTATTTCGGCGACAAAGATACTACTTTTTTCTGAGAAAGCCAACAAGTTACCCGATTTTTTCTACTTTTCGGGCTCTTTCAGCTTGTAGTTCTTGCCCGTAGCCTTCTCGTAGGCAGAGACAATAGGGTCTTTGCGGTCCATTTCCTTGAAGATTCCCTTTGCTTTTTCCAGATGCTTCCTGTCGCGCTTGCCCTGCTTGTCCATCCAGCCGAAGGCGTCGAATCCGATGCCGCCTGGCGAGGTAGGAATGGAGTTCACCTGCTCCTGAATCAAGCCTTCCATGTCGTCGATATGCTGCTGGTTCTTACCCCACACGGTCACCTCGCCTATCTGCTTGGCTTCCGGCAGCAGGAACACGGTATCAGGCAGTTCCTTGTAGCGGATGGTAGCCTTCACGTAGCCAGGTTTCGACACGGTGGCCGAATCAAACTGATAGCGCATGTTCCAATAGCCGCGGTAATCGGTGCGTGCCCACTGGTTCTTGTCGGTATGAATCAGCGCTTCGCGGATAGGCACATGGTCTTCAGCGCTGGCGATGACGCAGGTTTTCTGCGCCTGTGCCATAGATGCCACCGACATCAGGCAGATGATAAAAAATATAATCTTCTTCATAATCTTTGCTTATTTTTGAGAAGGCAAAAATAACAAGAATCCTGCATTCTGCAAAATATTGCAATAGATATTAACCAGATTAAGCAGATATTAACCTCTACGAACAGGTACTTTCTTTTTCGATACGCTTGGCTTCTTCCAGGAGCTTGATGGCATCCACATACTGTGCGATACCCTGAGCCACCTCCTTGGCAGCCTTCATCGCCAGCACTACGGTCTGAGGGCGATGCACCACATCACCTCCGGCGAATACGCCACGACGGGTAGTCATTCCGAAAGGACGATCTACCACCTTTACATATCCCTTCTCATCCACCTCGATTCCGGCAGTAGTAGAAACGATACGGTTGGCAGGGCGCGAACCGATAGCGAGATAGATTCTATCAAATTTCTCTACCCTTTCGCCCTCAGGAGTATTCAGCACGCAGCTTCCCAATCTGCCGTTACTGCCCTTCAGGAAGGCTTCTACGGTAGTTTTCCATTCAAACTTCACACCTTCCTTTACAGCATCCTCGTATTCGCTCTTGATGGCAGGCATCTCCTCCTGGGTCTTTCTGTACAATACGGTAACGTCAGCACCCAGACGGATGGCAGTACGTGCGGCATCCATCGCCACATTTCCACCACCTATTACGCCTACCTTCTCGCCATCGCGCAAAGGAACCATATCACGGGTCAAGGCACCTTCGTTATAGGCATTTACATTATGCAGGAAGTAGGTACTCTGGCTTACACCATGGAGCTTGCTGCCCGGTGTAGAATCCATATTCTGAGGCACACTGGTACCGGTACCCATGAAGATGGCATCATAACCGGCACGGAAGAGACTGTCGATGGTGACATTGTTCTCGCCCACCATACAGTTGGTGATAAACTGCACGCCCAAGGCAGCAATCTTGCTCACCTCATCGCGCACCACAGTCTTTGGCAAGCGATACTCCGGAATACCGTACATCAGTACGCCTCCCGGTTCAGCCTGTCCCTCAAAAATCGTGACATTGAATCCCTGTCTTGCCAAATCACCGGCTACGGTAAGTCCTGCAGGACCCGAACCGATGACAGCCACTCTACCACGGGTTTTCTGTGGCAGGAGCTCACGGGAGAGCTTCATTTTGGTATCAAAGTCAGCAATAAACTGCTCCAATTTACCAATCTGTACAGGTTTTCCCTTCTTGCCGAGCACACAATGTCCCTGGCACTGCTTCTCGTGTGGACACACGCGTCCGCAGATAGCCGGCAGATTACTCTTGGCATTGATGATGCTCATCGCAGCACCCATGTTACCCATCGACAGTTCGTGTACGAAATCCGGTATATCGTTTTCAATAGGGCATCCCTTCTTACACTGCGGAATCTTGCAATGCAGACATCTCTTGGCTTCCTCAATCGCCTCTCGGGTAGTGAATCCCTCGTTTACCACCTGAAACATGCTAGGCTGTTCAGCTGTGTTATTCTGTTGATCAATCTGTTCACTCATAATCTACTACTCTTCTGTTGTCTTCCTGTATTTTCTTGTATCTTTCCGGTACATTTCTTCTATCTTTCAGTATCTTTCCTGTACCTTCTTATTTCTACTGTCTAATCTCGATGTCTTCCTTCACGTGGTTTCTGATTTTGGTGAGGAAGAGTTTCATGCGCTTGGCATCCTTGTGGTCGATGATATCGATGAGTTCAGCCAGCTCTTCACGAATCTGTGCCACCTGTCCCGATGTATACGGGTTGAAGAGGATTTCCTGCAGCAGGTAGTCGTCTTCGTTCAGCACGCCCTTGGCTATCTGCATGTGGCGCTTGAAGGTGGTGCCCGGAGCATCCTGGTGCTTCATCACTGCCGCAAAGGCAAAGGTGCTCACGAAAGGAATACTCAGCGAGTAGGCCACCGTCTGGTCGTGCTCATCAAATGTATACTCATGCAGACTCAACCCCAACTTCTGGTAGAGGTCCTTGAAGAATATCTTGCCCATGTAGTCACCCTCCTTGATGATGACTGCATTCTCCTCTGAAAGCTGGTTCAGATTGGCAAAGGTCGGGCCGAACATAGGGTGCGTGCTCACGAAGCGGAAACCGCTCTTCTCGTAAAACTCCTGCAGTCCGGTCTTCACGGATGCGATGTCGCTGATGATGCAGTCGCTGGAGAGATGCGGCAGCAGCTCCTCGAACACCGGAATGGTGTATTTCAACGTCACGGCATTGATAACAAGTTCCGGGCGGAACATATCCACCTCCTCCATCTTGGTAAAGCGATAGCAGTTATAGGTGAAGCGCAGGCGCTTGGCATCCTTTTCGTAAACAGCCACCTCGTGGTCGAAGCTGAGCAGGTCGATGAAAAAGCTTCCCATCTTACCTGCTCCCATGATTAATATTCTCATTTCTTCACTACTTAATTTATTTCTGATTCAGGATTTCCAACTGCTGGCGGACACTCTCCTCGTGGATGTGCTCGAAAATCTGAGCAGCGAAATCTGCACTCATGCCGCAGAGGGCAGCCTGTGCACCACGCTTGTCGAGAATCTCGTTATAGCGGTTGGTCTGCACGATGGTCATGTTGTGCTCCTTCTTGTAGGTACCAATCTCACGGCACACGCGCATACGCTTTGCCAGGAGATCCATCAGCTGGTTGTCGAGCTCATCAATCTGGCCACGCAACTGATGCAGGCCCTCGGTAGAATAGTGCTCGTCACGAACCACGAGGAGACTCAGGATGTAATCCAGCACCTCTGGAGTAACCTGCTGCTTGGCATCGCTCCATGCATCGTCTGGATTGCAGTGGCTCTCTACGATGAGTCCGTCGAAGCCCAAGTCCATTGCCTGCTGGCAGAGAGGAGCAATCAGGTCGCGGCGGCCACCGATATGGCTAGGGTCGCAGATGATAGGCAACTGTGGTATGCGGCGATGCAGCTCGATAGGAATCTGCCACATTGGGAGGTTGCGGTAGATCTTCTTGTCGAAGCTTGAGAAACCGCGATGGATGGCACCCAGTTTCTTGATACCAGCCTGGTTGATGCGCTGCAGGGCACCAATCCAGAGCTCCAGGTCTGGGTTCACAGGGTTCTTCACCAGCACAGGCACGTCAACACCCTTCAGGCTGTCGGCCAGTGACTGCATGGCGAATGGGTTGGCAGAAGTACGCGCACCCACCCAAAGAATGTCGATACCATACTTCAAGGCGAGCTCCACGTGCTCAGGAGTAGCCACCTCAGTAGCGGTGAGCATACCGGTTTCCTCCTTCACCTGCTTCATCCAAGGCAAGGCCTCCTCGCCATTTCCCTCGAAGCCTCCTGGCTTGGTGCGAGGCTTCCACACACCCGCACGGAACATGTGGCAGCCCTTGGCAGCAAGCTGCTTGGCCGTTGTCATAACTTGCTCCTCAGTCTCGGCAGAGCATGGGCCTGCGATGATACAAGGGCGTTCCTGGTCACTAGGAAAATTCAATGGTTCTAATTCTAATTCCATAGTCGTATATTTTTAAATTTCTTTATTTGTCAAATACCTTCTTGATTCTCTCCAGAGCCTCCTTCATCTTCTCATCCTTGGCGCAGAGGCTGATGCGGATATATCGCTTGCCGTTGCTTCCGAAGATGAAGCCTGGGGTGATGAAGACGCGTGCCTCGTGCAGAATCTTCTCTGTCAGGTCCTCCACATCGGCATATTTCTCAGGAATCTTGCCCCAGAGGAACATGCCCACCTGGCTAGGGTCAAACTGGCAGTGCAATACCTTCATAATTTCCTCGGCTATGTCGCGGCGGCGGCGATAGTTCTGGATGTTGTTCTCGCGGTGCCACTCGTCGGTGTTGTTGAGCATCGCCTCGGCAGCAGCCAGCTGAATGCCTCTGAAGCTTCCGTTGTCGATGTTGCTCTTCACCTTCAAAATCCAAGAGATGAAGGTCTTGTTGCTCGAAATCATCGCCACACGCCAGCCCGGCATGTTGTGGCTCTTGCTCAGCGAATTGAATTCGATGCAGCAGTCCTTGGCTCCAGGCACCTGCATGATGCTCATCGGGTGTTCGTTGAGGATGAGCGAATATGGATTGTCGTTCACCACCACGATGTTGTGCTTCTGGGCGAAGGCTACCAGCTTTTCGTAGGTCTCGCGCTTCGCCACTCCGCCTGTAGGCATGTTCGGATAGTTGGTCCACATCAGCTTCACGTGGCTCAGGTCCATCTTCTCCAGGGCGTCGAAGTCGGGCTGCCATCCGTTGTCCTCACGCAGGTCGTAGTAGGTAATCTTGGTACCCAGAATCTTGTTGATGGCGGTGTAGGTGGGATAGCCCGGGTTCGGGATGAGCACCTCGTCGCCAGGATTGCAGAAGGCGAGCGTTACGTGCAGGATTCCTTCCTTGCTACCTATGAGCGGCTGTATCTCCGTAGCCCAGTCAAGGTCTACGTCATACCATCTCTTATAGAAACCAGCCATAGCCTTGCGCAGTTCCGGGATGCCCACCGTAGGCTGATATCCGTGTGCGTTTGGATTGTTGGCTACCTCGCAGAGCTTGTCAATGGTCTGCTTAGAAGGCGGCATGTCTGGACTTCCGATGGCCAGACTGATGATGTCTTTGCCCTCGGCATTAAGCTTAGCCACTTCCTTCAGCTTTCGGCTGAAGTAGTATTCCTGTATTTCCGTTACTCTATTGGCTGGTTGTATCATAATTCTTATTTTTAACTCTTAACTATAAACTATCAACTATAAACTATCAACTATTCTTTCTCCTCATATTCTCCCAACACCTTGATTTTCTTCACCAGCGGCGTGATGGCGTCGATGCTCTGGCGGTAGCGGGTCAGGTTGTCGAAGGTGAGATCCACGTAGAAGAGATATTCCCACTCATGTCCGATGTTCGGCAGCGACTGAATCTTGGTAAGATTGATGTCGTAGAAACTCAGGATGGTGAGCACCTTGGAGAGCGATCCCTTGTCGTGCGGCAGACTGAAGACGATGCTCGCCTTGTTTGCCTTCTCGATAGGACGGAGAAGAGCGGCCTTCTGCGGATTGCAGACCACGAGGAATCGGGTGTAGTTGTGCGGATTGTCGTGGATGTCCTCCTGCAATATCTTCATGCCGTACATCTGGGCGGCATACGAAGAGCAGATGGCAGCCCACCCATGCACCTTGTGCTGCGCGATGTAAGCCGCCGAACCGGCAGTATCCTCTGCCTCCACCGCCTTAAGGTCGGGATGGTTTGCCAGGAACTTGCCACACTGCATCAGGGCCACCGGATGGGAGTGAACCTCCTGCAGGGTGTTCCAGTCGTCATCAGGCAGGCAGCAGATGCTGTGCTCGATGTGGAGCTTGTGCTCGCCCACCACGGTGGTACCGCTCTGTCGGAGCAGCTCGTAGTTGTGGAGCAGGCTTCCTGCTATGGTATTTTCGATGGCGCAGATGCCGACCACCGTAGGGTCTCGCTTGATGTTCTCGAACACCTCCTCGAAGGTGGCGCAGCAAATCAGCTCTATCTGTTCGCCCTCAAAATACTGATGGGCAGTGATGTCGTGGAACGATCCCAACTCTCCTTGTATTGCTATTCTCTTCATTGCCGTATCTCTCTTTTTTTACGAAAAACGGTCCAACTCTTGATAGAGCGGGACCGTTTCGATGATTTCAAAGAATCTAATATCCTAAGTTGAAATTTACACGCAACTTCCCGCTTTACAATTGCTTGCAAAGTAAAAGTAATAGCTAAAAAAGTAAGCGTTCAACTTCTTCATAATTCTTATTTTGTTTAATTTGTTATTCACTCGTTGCTTCGAGTTTCGACCCCTAGAAGTCTCTACTCGTTTGCAAAAGTAATACTTTTCTTTGATACTGCCAAACAATTTGTCACTTTTTTCTTGAATTTCCTTATATTTTATGCTTTTCAGCAGTTTTTCAGCAGATTTTTAATAGAAAATCCCAAAAATCGGCAGAATTTTATCAGCATTCCTTCTGCAATTATCGGCAGTGCTCTCTTCCTTCAGCCTTAAACTCGCCGCTGAGTTCCCCTATTTTCTCGGGGTTCAGCTGCAGGTATCGCTGCATATCCTTCTGGGCTCCATCCTTGTCGCCCATCTGCATCAGCAGGTTTCCCCGCTTTAGCAGATGTTCGCTCAGGGCAGCCTTGATTTCGGCATCCTCGCCGTCGGCCTCCAGCTTCTTCTCCAGCTCCACCACCTGCTGCGTGAGGGTAGCCACCAGAAGAACGGGATTCATTTCATTCAAATCCATTTTCTATCCTATTTATATTGATATATATGTCTTATTACTTATATATAACAATGTGGATTTACTTGATGGCTCCGATGATTTCCGTCACCGATTTGCAGCCGTGGGCATCCAGCCACTCGTTGATGCCGTCCTTCACCTTCTTGGTTACGGCAGGATCCAGGAAGTTGGCAGTACCGATTTCGATGGCTGTGGCACCACACATCAGGAACTCGATGGCATCCTTGGCGTTCGAGATACCGCCCAAGCCCACCACTGGGATGTTGACGGCATGAGCCACATCATACACCATGCGCAGGGCTACAGGCTTCACGCAAGGACCGCTCAAGCCACCCGTGCGGATGCTCAGCAGCGGCTGGCGCTTCTCAATATCCACCGCCATACCCATCAGCGTATTGATGAGCGAAACGGAATCGGCGCCCTCAGCCTCTACGGCACGGGCTATGTCGGCAATGCTGGTAACGTTAGGCGAAAGCTTCACGATAAGCGTCTTGTCGTACACCTTGCGCACAGCCTTCACCACGCTTGCCGCACCCTCGCAGGTAACGCCGAAGGCCATACCGCCATCCTTTACGTTAGGACAAGAGATGTTCAGCTCGATGGCAGGAATCTTCTCCAGCTCGTTTACGCGCGCCGCACACTCGGCATAGCTCTCAGGCGAATGTCCGCTCACGTTTACAATCATGTTGGTATCGATATCCTTAATCTGAGGATAGATGTGCTCGCAGAAGTACTCCACGCCCTTGTTCTGAAGACCCACGCAGTTGAGCATACCCTGAGGCGTTTCAGCCATTCTAGGATAGTCATTTCCCTCGCGTGGTTCCAGGGTTGTACCCTTCACGATGATGCCTCCTATTTCCTCCAGAGGAACGAAATCCGCAAACTCCAATCCGTAGCCGAAAGTACCCGATGCTGTCATCACAGGGTTCTTCAGTTTCAAATCCTTTATATTTACACTTAAATCAGCCATAATCTTTCTAACTCAAATAATATTCTATTACAATTTTAGAGCATAAATGCTCGGATTAGATATCCCAGGTGAGCTGCTTGATGTTGATGACAGGACCATCGGTGCATACGCACTTGTGTCCCTCGGTGGTCTTCTCCACGCAGCAGAGGCAGGCACCCACGCCACACGCCATCTTGTTCTCCAGCGATACCTCGCACTCCACGCCAGCCTTCTTGGCAAAGCGCGCCACGCTCACCATCATCGGCTTAGGACCGCAGGTGGAAATCATATCAAACTGCTCGTTCTCCAGCACAGAGTGGTTGGTTACGAAACCCACCTCGCCGGCAGAACCATCCTCGGTGGTGATGCATACCTTGCCTATCTTGGCAAACTCGTCGAGCTCCAGCAGGTCGGTATCCTTTCGGGCACCCAGCAGGAAGGTGACTTCAGCACCGAAATCCTTAATCATCTTACCAAAATAGAGGAGCGGAGCCACGCCTACGCCACCACCCACAAGCAGGTATTTCTGCTCCTTCCGGGTAGGCATCGTGAAGCCGTTGCCCAATGGCAGCATACAGTTGAGCGTATCGCCCGCCTGCAGTTTTCCGAGCTGCTTTGTGCCGTCGCCCACCATGGCAACGAGCAGCCAGAGCTGGTTCTTCTCGCGGTCTACGAAGTTGATAGAGATAGGTCGGCGAAGCATTGTCGTAGCCGAATGATCCACTCTTACTTCCACAAACTGGCCAGGCTTCATTTCTGGCAAAGGTTTCTCGTCGGTAAGCTTAATCAACACATGCTTGTCGCTAAGGCTTTCCACAGAAACCACCTTGAGGTCGAGAACATACTTTTTCATCTTTTCGATATTATTATATTATAATGTTATTCACTAATGTTATTGCAACCTTATTTATATATAGGTGCAACCTTATTATATATAGGTGCAAAGGTACTGCAAAAAATCGAATTTCACAAATCCGAGAGGAAGTTTTTTGCCCCGCCTTACTTCTTCGGCACAAAGGTCTCCCAAGTCTGGTCGTCGTAGAAGATGCGGATTTCCGTAATCCTGCGCTGCGGTTTGTCCACTATTTTAACCGCCGCATTGGCAATATTTTTAGGTGTCCTTTTTACACCGTGCATCTGAGGCTGGTCGAAGAGCGAGGGAGAAGCAGGAGAGGAATCCAGTCCGTCTGCCCCGAAATCGAGCGAAGGCTCCATGGCATCGCCTGCCATGCCGCCTGCCCCCGGCATGCCGCCCTGAGCACCCATACCCGCTGATGCAGAAGCACCTCCATACATATCCAGCGAATCCTCGGTGCCCATGCCGCCAGCCCCCGCAGAAGCCCCGGATGATGATGCCGCGACACCACCTTCCACCTTATTAATATACATAGGAGGAGTACCGAAAAGCAACCACTCGGTGTTCACCTGAGGGAACTTTTTCTTGATTGCATCCACGATGTCGAGCGTAGGTTTGGTACGGTCGTTGAAGATGTTGCTCAGGGTTGCTGTCGACTTTCCGATGAGCTGAGCGAAACTCTGCTGGTTGAGTTTCTGGTCCTCCATAATCTGTCTGATTCTATCTTTCATGCCACTCAAAATTTTCAGTTTATACGATGTTTCAATCGATGTTTTATTTCCGAACAGGGCGTTTTTTGCCCCATTTTTCTAAGATTTTACAAAGATAAAGCAAAAATTTGGTTATACCAAACTTTTCTGCAAAAATTTAGTTTTTTAAACTTTACGTTTATGTTTTCAAATTTATAAACTACCATTTATAAATGTAAGTTTTCTGATTCAGATTTATATATCTGATTTTACCTTTCTAAATTAGTTACAAAGCTTTTCTTGATGCAAAAGAAGCAAATCGCTGATTTCCAAAGCCTATTTTAGCCAAAAAGTAGGTATTTTAGGGGCGTATACACTTTGATATGTCTATTTTTGAGAAAACAGATTGAAGTTTGAAATAACTAAAATATATAACTCACTGGGTTTCACATACTTTCAAGCCTAAAATCATCAATGTATATTTATACATTTACATAATCAAATCGTGATATTCACATTTATGTTTATAAATCTGAACGCCATTTACTAACATAAAGTTTCCTCTAATTTACTTTTATAAACTAAATCATCGATTTATATTTATTCTGTTTACAATTATAAATTATAGATATATAAACCTTAAAGAATGCAAACGCTAAATTTTAGGGGTCAAACGATGGCAAATTTTTCCATTTTGAGCGTTTTCAAGCCCGCAGGCCGAGTTTTTGGCAAATTTGCGAGTATTGAAGGGGGTTATTTTCGATAACCCGTTGATATACACCATAGTTAGGTATGATTTCACCGAAATCCGGAAAATCACCATCTAGATGAGAAAACCACGAAAACGAGACTCTGCACGAGAGAAAAACAAAAAAAATAGCGCCCGTTTTCTCGTCAACGAACGCTATTTCCATCTCTTTTTGCAGGCTAAACGCCCTCCCCGATTCCAGATCATTTCATTTTCCAAACAAAAGGGAGAAGGAGCAAAAATCGCTCCCCCTCCCACCCTTCTTCGCCGACTCGTCAATAGCCGCAAACCGAGCCGGAAATGAAGTTGTTTTTTCACTAATGAAGGATGAAAAAGATGAGTTCCTTCATCAGTTCGCCAGCCGAAGTAAACGGATTGTCGATGCCCTTACTCTTCGCATCCACCTCCTTCATCTTCTCGATAATCTGCATCACCTTCACGCCGGAATAGTTTCTCATTCCCGTCAGATAATCGCGCACGCCCCAGGTTCCTTTCAAATCCAGGAATTTTGCGAACTCATTTTCGTTCTGCTTGTTGGGTGCATAATAGGCTATCATCAGATTCTGGAAGTAAGAAAAGAGCAACGGGAGAATCGCATAGAGCGAACCCGTCTTCGGGTTACTGTCAAAATACTTTATTATCTGATTTGCCTTGAAAACGTCGCGCTGGATGATGGCATTGCGAAGCTCGAAGGCATTGAAGTCTTTGCTCACGCCGATTTCCCTCTCCACCACATCAGGGGTAACCCTGCGGTCGGACTCGCCCAGCGAGATGAGCAGCTTGTCGAGCTCCGATGTGAGACGGTGGAGATCGGCTCCGATGTGGTCGGCTATCATCTGCACCGCCTTCGGCTCTATCGTAGCCTTCCTTGCCTTCAGATAGGTCTCGATGAAGCCAGGAAGCTGCCGGTCGTAGAGTTTCTTGCTTTCAAAGACCACGCCCGCCTTTTCTGCTCGGGGCAGGAATTTCTTTCTTCTGTCTATCGTGCCGTTTTTATGACAAATCACGAGCACGGTAGACTTCACCGGCTTTTCCAGATACCGCTCCAGCGCCTCCAGGCTCTTCAGGTTCTGCGCCTCCTTCACAATCACCACTCTATACTCGGCCATCATCGGATAGCCCTTGCACTGGTCCACTATCTGAACTGCCGTGGTATCTGCGCCGAAAAGCACCGTCTGGTTGAAATCACGCTCCTCAGGCTGCAGCACCGACTCCGCAATATAGTCGCAGATCTTGTCGATATAGAAAGGTTCGTCGCCCATCAGCACATAGACGGGCGCAAACTCACGAGCCTTCAATGATTTCATCACCGACTCGTAACTTATTGCACTTTTCTTTTCTGCCATTGATTTATTTTTTGTATCTTTGCAATGTTATTCAGATGCAGCCCCGGGAGTCAGCCCATGAGTTTACCCATGGCATGTGCCCAGGATACCTGCATTTCCACCTGCAAAGGTACAAAAATAAATCGAACTATATATATAATAAGGTAGAGAAATTAAAAAAAGAGATATGATTCGCTTAAACTTGCCAACTTTCGACATCAAGGTTTCGGGTACCCGACAGCAGCCCAGAATCCTGGATGTGCTGCGCAGAAAATACGTGGCGCTCACTCCCGAGGAGTGGGTGCGCCAGCATTTCGTTCACTTCCTCATAGAGCACAAGGGCTATCCCGCCGGACTGCTTGCCAACGAGATTCAGCTCAAAAGCGGCGACAAGGTGCTGCGTGCCGACAGCGTGCTCTATAGCCGCGACCTGAGCCCCCGGATGATCATCGAGTACAAGGCACCCCACATCCCCATCACTCAGAAGGTGTTCGACCAGATATCGGTATACAATCTTCTTCTCCACGTAGACTTCCTGGTGGTGAGCAACGGGCTGGAGCATTACATCTGCAAGATGGACTATGAAGGTAAAAAATATGTATTCCTTGAAGACATCCCCGAATACTCCGATTTATTGACAATATAAGAAAAATGGGCAGCAGGGCATCCCCTCCGTTTCCATCCCATTTTTCCATCATTATCGCCAAAACACCCCATTTATCCCCCTTCAAAATTCGCATATTTCCGGGCAACTGTACGGCAGCTCAGAAATACGCAAATTTTGGAGGGGCTTTTTTGCTGCAAATACAGTTATTTTTTAATAAAAATCAGCGCTACATTTTGTTTTCTACCTATTTATTATTATCTTTGCAGAAATTTTAAATTCAAAAAAGTAATGGCAACAGACAATATGAAAATAGCCGTAGCCGGAACAGGCTATGTAGGACTCAGCATCGCTACGTTGCTAAGCCAGCACCACCAGGTAGTGGCTGTGGATGTGGTTCCGGAAAAAGTGGAACTCATCAACAACAGAAAGTCACCTATCCAGGACGACTATATAGAGAAGTACCTGACAGAAAAGGAACTCAACCTCAAGGCTACCACCGATGGAGCAGAAGCCTATAAGGACGCCGACTTCGTGGTCATCGCCACACCTACTAACTACGACCCCGTGAGAAACTACTTCGACACATCACACGTAGAAGAGGTGATTGAACTCGTAAAAGAGGTGAATCCCGATGCCATCATGGTTATCAAGAGCACCATCCCAGTGGGCTACTCCGAGAACATCCGCAAGAAGATGAACTGCGACAACATCATCTTCGCACCCGAATTCCTCCGCGAAAGCAAGGCCCTCTACGACAACCTCTACCCTAGCCGCATCATCGTGGGAAGACCCGAGGGCGACGAACGCCTCGACAAGGCAGCCCACATCTTCGCAGCCCTGCTGCAGGAGGGAGCCATCAAGGAGAACATCGACACCCTCTTCATGGGACTCACCGAGGCTGAGGCAGTGAAGCTCTTCGCCAACACCTACCTCGCCCTGAGAGTGAGCTACTTCAACGAGCTGGATACATACGCCGAAATGAAGGGACTCGACACCAAGGCCATCATCGACGGTGTGGGATTGGACCCGAGAATCGGCACCTTCTATAACAACCCATCCTTCGGCTATGGCGGCTACTGTCTGCCAAAGGATACCAAGCAGCTGCTCGCCAACTATGCCGACGTGCCTGAGAACCTGATCCAGGCCATCGTGGAGAGCAACCGCACCCGCAAGGATTTCATCGCCGACCGAGTGCTCAACATGGCTGGCTACTACGACTACGCCAACCAGAACAACTACAACGAGGCAGAAGAGAAGCCTTGCACCATCGGCGTTTACCGCCTCACGATGAAGAGCAACAGCGACAACTTCCGCCAGAGCAGCATCCAGGGCGTGATGAAGCGCATCAAGGCAAAGGGTGCCCAGGTGATTATCTACGAGCCAACGCTGAAGAGCGGAAGCACCTTCTTCGGAAGTCTCGTGGTGAACAACCTGGAGGATTTCAAGCGCCAGAGCCATGCCATCATCGCCAACCGCTACGACAAGTGCCTGGACGATGTGAAGGAGAAGGTATACACCCGCGACATCTTCAGAAGAGACTGATTTGAGTTAATAGTTAATAGTTTATAGTTTATAGTTTATAGTTAGAAGCGGAAGACTGAAAATAACAAATTATTAAAATAGATAAAAAATGGCAAAGTTAGTTATCAATTCCTATGAGGAATTTGCTTCTCACCTGGGTGAGAAATTAGGAGAGTCAGAATGGTTGCAGATCGACCAGGATCGTATCAACAAGTTTGCAGACGCTACCCTCGACCCACAGTGGATCCACGTAGACGTAGAGCGCGCCAAGGTAGAAAGCCCTTACCACAGCACCATCGCCCACGGCTACCTCACCCTCTCGGTGTTGCCTTACCTCTGGCAGCAGATCATCGAGGTGAACAACATCAAGATGCTCGTTAACTACGGCATGGACGAGATGCGCTTCGGCCAGCCGGTAATCACCGGTTCACGCGTTCGCCTCGTGGCAACACTCCATGAGATTCAGAACCTGCGCGGCATCTGCAAGACCAGCATCAAGTTTACCATCGAGATTGAAGGCCAGCGCAAGCCAGCCCTTTCTGGCATCGCCCAGTTCCTCTATTATTTCGAGAACTAAACCGACATGGCGGCAGGAAAATGGATAGGAGGTTTCCTCGGTTTCATCACCGGCGGACCTCTTGGCGCCCTTGCCGGCTTTGCCCTGGGCTCACTCTTCGACCACGGCATGGACGAGGTGAACAAGCCGGGCAATGGCGGGGGCAACCGCAATGAATACTCCAACGCCTACGAAGCCTACAGTGGCTACGGAAGAAGCCAGCAGGGCTACGGCCAACAGCATGCCTACGAGGGCCAGCGCAACAGCTTCATGTTCTCGCTTCTGGTATTGTCTTCGTATATCATTGCCGTGGATGGCAAGATTATGCATTCTGAGATGGAGCTGGTGCGCCGGTTCCTTCTTCAGAACTTCGGCGAATCGGCCAAGAAGCAGGGCGAGGAGATACTTCTCAAGCTCTTTGAGCAGCAGAAGCGCATGGGCATGCAGCAATATCGCAGCGTGATACACGACAGCTGCCATCAGATTCGTGCCAACATGATGTACGAGCAGCGCCTGCAGCTGCTCAACTTCCTGGTGATGATAGCCCAGGCCGACAACGTGGTTTCTCCAGAAGAGGTTCAGGCCCTGAAGGAGATAGCCATCCACATGGGTCTGGAGCCATCGGATGTAGACCAGATGCTGGGCATGCATGGCGACAGCAGTTCATCGGCATCATCCGACACATCGCTTGATGATGCCTACCGCATTCTGGGCATCACGCCCGATGCCTCTAACGACGAGGTGAAGGCTGCCTATCGCAAGATGGCGCTGAAGCATCACCCGGACAAGGTGGCAGCCTTGGGCGAGGATGTGCGCCGTGCCGCAGAGAAGAAGTTCCAGGAAATCAACGATGCCAAGGATAAAATCTACAAGGCAAGGGGGATTTAACCTGGGATTTTTGTCAGCAAGTCAGTAGCCTGTTAAGGGCAAAAAGTATAAAAAATAGAGGGTGTGTCAAAAGTACATGACACACCCTCTTTTTTATATCAGATGATTCTTCCAGAAATCTAGATGATGGTAATCCAGATGGATTCCTCCTTCTGCTGCGCCTCCTCTATCAGTTTCATCAGTCGGTGAAGCCAGATGCGGGAGTTCACCACCATACCCTTCAGCTTGTTCTCGCCCACCAGGATGCAACCCTGGGTATCGTCGGGATAGTTGCCGGCATGGATACGGATGCCCTCGAAATTCGGCACGCCCTGCAGATAAGGCAGCCACTGCTTGAACCTCGGCGACATCGTGACGAGCACCCGATAGGATCCCTCGGGGATGGCGGTGTGGCCCGGAATCTTTCTTGCCACCTTGCCACTCACTCTGCTATACTTGCCGTTCTCCTCGCTCGGCTTTAATTCCACACCCTTCAGGTTGCGCCACGTAGGCTCCAGGGTATCGCAGAAGTAAGCGTCCTTCGACAACTTCTGCAAGTCAAACTGATGAAGAAAACTTCTCTTGTCGCCCGCCTTCTTGCCCGAAAGCACCTTGCGCTTCACGTCGGCATCGGATAGGATATAAAGGCGGCCGATGGTATAAGAATTCTTCTTCGCTATACGCTCTAAAACTATTTCCATAAGCATTAAGTTTTAATATGTAAACATCCCAGTAAACTAACTCAAATCCAGCCCGTCGCGTCTGTACTTAAGCTTCGTAAAACTGTGATAACTGTTATTGTGACTGTCATTGCTACCACGTCTTATATATTTTCTGTATACCCAGGTAGCCAGCAGATGAGCCGTACCCTCTTTCGGCAGCCCCAAGGCATTACGTGCATCCACCACCTGCTGCTCGGTAAACATATCCGGCAGCGCCTGGAGAAGATTGGAAGGCCCGCGCTTGTTGGAATGCTCACCCCTGTTGGCAGAATTGCGGATATCCTCCTCGAAGAACCGCATCTTGCACCACAAGTCATAACGCTCGCTCCAGCGGATGAAATCCTCAATCTCCTCCTCCCATCTGTAGCCATTTGCCACATAAAGCACACAAGCCTTCAGATAGGCTATCACATTGGCACGGAAGGTGAAATTCTCGTAGATTCTGTTCTGCATAACCTGCGAAAAATCAGCATTTTCCTCACTCAGTTTATCTGCCAAGGCGTATGCTTCCGGGCATTCTATCAACCCCGTGGCAGCACAGAGGTTCTCGATATACGGCTTCAGCTTCTTTCTAAACTGATCGTCGTAGTTGCCATACACAGGAACTCTCTCGCCGATTTCTCTTTCAGGAATCGTACAGAAATTGATTCTGCTTAGCGGTCCGTCGGTCAGTACTTTTGAAAAGTAACGCTGTCCCTTCTCGATGGTGGTGGAAGCATTCCAGTTGAAGCGGATGGTAACACGCTCTGTAACACTCTGAAGTCCGACTCTTGTTTGTCCATAGATATTACCCGGGTCAAAAGCAAGACACATAATTCGGAAGTGCTGATTTCCAATACCCCTCAAGGCATCAAACTGATCTATTTCGTTAAGCGAAGTATAGAGGAAGTGCTCTTTAGCCTCTGCTGTACGCATCACGAAAGCCGGATTAGTCATGTCGGCATCTATCTCTTGAATAATGAGATTGTCTGGACGCTTGCGTTTATCCTTGTTGGCTCCCTTGCGCATCATCTCTTCCTTCCACTCCTTTTCACGCTGCAGATTTTCCATGTCGCGCTTACGGATATCCTCCATAATCATCGAAATCGGCATCTGCACGCAGCTTTTACCAGCACCTGTACCAGCTAACAGACAGCACATTAGGGTAGCTTCATGCTCCACATTATCAATGTATCTGAATCTTGTTTTCCAGAGGTGTGTAGCCAGAGGAGGGAAGATGGCGCAAGCCACGGCAGGCTTGTAGATATCCGGAGACTGGGATACCAGGAGCTCTACGAGCTTGGGAAGTTTCTTGGGCATGGGTGGAGCTGGTGGATATTCATCTTCGCCATCATTACCTTGAGCATTGAGGTTTGAGCTTTTAACTTTAAACTGTAAACTGTCAACTTGCTGAATGGCCTGTTTCTCTGCCGTAGCATTGATACGGATCACATCACGAGAGAACGGCTTCGAACTGTCACCATATTTTGCATAGAAATCATGAATCAGCTGATGGCAGTCACGCTCCTCGTAATAGCTAGGCATCTTCTTTGCCACCACCTTCATCAGCTCGTCCTCTCCCATCACTCTAGATGCTCCTGCGCTCATAATAGCGAGCAGGGAAGAATGACGGGAACCGATGGTATCGATATCCATTCCCTGCAATCCCGCTGCCTCCTTGAAGAGTTCAAAAGCTATGAGATTCTTCTCACTAGCTTCTTGGATTGCCACTCCGCCAGCATTCTGATTATCTCCAGCAGGGCTGAGATGAGAATCATTAACACGATGGCTATCACCAGGTTGGGCAGGCTGAACAGCAGCGCCAGCATAAACAGCGTTATCGCCGTTAGTGCCCTGAAATCGATTGTCTTCACTTTGAACATGGTCATTACTTTGAACTTTGAGATTTGAACTTTGAACTTTATGATTACTATTAACTTTTAACTCTAAATTATTAACTTTCTGAAGGCTATTAACTTTTAACTCTAAACTATTAACTGCGTTAGCCACACCCCTGCCGTCAATCGTCAGCCCCCTCTTCAGGAAAGCCTCTCTTCTCAACGAAATCTCCTCTGCGGGCAGCACCCCATACCACTCC